>ENA-OSET01002056-OSET01002056.1-sediment-metagenome-genome-assembly--contig:-NODE-2056-length-19924-cov-3.475891_pt1 | contig 19924 bp, 17 predicted proteins | sample MGYA00237882_ERZ534229 | MGnify/ENA primary metagenome ERZ534229 (study PRJEB26408, sample SAMN06266212) | sediment metagenome | isolation source: Hudson Canyon methane seep mesocosm | place... | reverse complement strand
ATTAAGAAGTCTTAAACCAAGTCCTAGCAAGCGGACCGGTGTTTCACTTCGTCGCCATGCCTGTAACAACATGCGCGTAAACTCTTCAGGCTTTTGCCAGGGTTCCGTTGCCACATTAAAGCTTTCTTCTAATGTAGTTTGTGTAAAATCATTAAATTTGACTTTCACAAAGCGTTTATGAAATTTAACGTCAGCACCCAGTCTTTCTGCTCGTTCATTCAATTCCTGATACAGTTGGGGTAATTTACTTTCAATATCTTGCTGGCTGTGAAGGTCTTTAGAGTAAGTGTGCTCAAGTGATAGAGACTTACGTTCACGAGAAACTTGCACGGCACGGTGGTCTGTTCCTTGTGCAAGTTCATGGAGTCGAGCGCCATACTTACCAAATTTTTCTGACAGTGTAGTCAGGTCAAAAGTTTGTAAATCGCCACAAGTATGAATGCCTAAGTTATGCAGTTTTCGGGTGGTGACTTTGCCAACACCATTAATTTTATTCACGGGTAAATCAATAATGAAAGTCTTAACTTCTGGCGGAGTGATAACAAATAATCCATCCGGCTTCTCCCAATCGCTGGCAATTTTGGCAAGAAACTTATTAGGTGCAACGCCTGCTGAAACGCAAATAGATAACTCGGCTTTCACTGCATCACGAATAGCTTTAGCAATACGGGTGGCGCTACCATCAAAATGGACGGCATCACTTACATCTAAATAAGCCTCATCTAAAGAAAGGGGTTCAATAATATTTGTGTAACGCAGCATAATTTGACGAATTTGCTCAGAAACCTGTTTATAAAGTTTGAAGTTAGGTGGCACAATGAGCAACTCAGGACAAAGTCTTAATGCATGTGACGAGGCCATGGCAGAGTGAATACCATATTTTCTGGCCAGATAATTACATGTTGCGATCACACCGCGTCGACTGGGTTCTCCACCCACGGCGATAGGTTTTGAAGCTAATTGAGGGTTTTCACGTACTTCTACCGAAGCGTAAAATGCATCGGCATCTATGTGAATTATTTTTTTTTGCTTGGTTTGGGGCATGTTGTTGGGTTTGTTTGATAATCAGAGGGTAAGTATGGAACAGTTTGAAGTTGAGTGTCTAGTGATTGGTGCGGGAGTTGTGGGTTTAGCAGTTGCCAGGGCGCTTGCTATGGAAGGTAAAGAAGTCTGGCTGATTGAGCAGGAAAGCCAGATAGGTATGCAAACTTCTTCGAGAAATAGTGAGGTAATTCATGCGGGTATTTATTACCCGAAAGGGAGTCTGAAAGCTAAATTGTGTGTCAAAGGTAGGCAGATGCTCTATGACTATTGTGACCAAAATAGAATTCCTTATCGACGTTGCGGTAAGCTGATTGTCGCAAAAGATGAAAGCCAAATTGAAAAGTTGGAAAGCATCCAGCAGCATGCCATGGCAAATGGAGTTGATGACCTGACATTCATTGATAAAGCAGCGGTTCAAAAGCTAGAACCTGATTTAGATGTAGCAGGAGCCTTGTTTTCGCCATCCACAGGCATTCTAGATAGTCATACTTACATGCAGCAGCTACAGGCAGACTTTGAACGTTTTGGCGGTCAGGTGGTGTTAAATACTAAGCTTTCGCCCTTACAGATTGATAAAACAGGAATAAGTTTTGAGTTACTTGGACAAGCAGCACAGGTGAAAGCCAGGTGTTGTGTGAATGCTGCCGGCCTGTATGCTATTGACCTATTTAAAGATATGCCGTCATTCCCGCAAGTGCATTTACCTAAAGCCAGTTTTGCTAAAGGTAGTTATTTCTCATACAGTACAAAAACTCCATTCTCTCACCTAATTTATCCTGTTCCTGAATCTGGTGGTTTAGGTGTGCATTTAACGATAGACATGGCGGGTGCGGCCAAATTTGGGCCAGATGTAGAGTGGCTAACTACGGATACAAACCCCGATGATTTCAATTATTCTGTAGCGCCTGAAAAATCAAGTAACTTTGCAGCAGCCATTGGTCAGTATTGGCCAGATGTTGACGAGTCGAAATTGCTTACTGATTATTCAGGTATGCGTCCAAAAGTTTCGGGGCCAAATGAAGCAGCGGGAGATTTCATTATTCAGGATGAAAGTATTCATGGCGTTGAGCGCTTGGTAAATTTGTTTGGTATCGAGTCACCGGGTTTGACTTCTTCCTTGGCGATCGCAGATGAAGTGTGTGCTCGATTAGCTTTTAAATGATTAATGTCGCGAGGCCAAGTAAGCGCCTGCACTGACCATAATTGAGCCTGCGCTACGGTTTAATCGCTTCATTGCTATTTCAGAGCGGAACCAATGTTTCGCTTTAGAAGCTAGTAGTGCAATTAGCATTAAACCTGCCATTAAACCAACTAATGTGAGCAGGGATGCCAGTAATATATCTCCGCCTTTTAACGTAGAAAGGTCAATGAAAGTTGGTAAAAATGCAATATAGAATAAAATGACTTTAGGGTTGGAAGCTGAGATTAGAAAACCTTGAAGAAAACTTGAGGCCAAATCCGATTGGCCTGATGTATTTTCAGGGTTGTCCATTTCCAGTGGAGCTGTCCACATTTTCCAGCCAAGATAAACTAAATAAATGGCGCCAATGACACGGATAAAGGTAAAAACGTCTGCCCAATGAGTCGCGATAGCGGCTAAACCATAACATGCTGCTACAAGGTATAGGATATCACTAATGCTCATGCCAAGAGCCAGCATAATACAAGCATTTGAACCTTTTACGAGTGCTCTTGCTAAAATTGCAAACACGCCAGGGCCAGGAGTTATGCTGAAAATTAGAATAGCAAGAAAATAACTTAGCATTCCTTCCAGTGTCATGTTCATACCCTTAGAGGTTGTTGTTCTATAAAAGTGTCTAGCTGCATACTATTTTATTTCTGCTTGCTTGGTCTATAATTTATTCGTTCTTTTAATAGTGGCTTAGTAACCAAGGTATCTTAAAAAAATTCAGTGAGTACAAATGCATTCAATATTAATTGATGACTTTTTTGAAGAAATAAAAGCTTGCGGCGTGAATGATAATCACAAGATTATTGACTTGGCGTGCGGTAAGGGAAGAAATGGCCTATTTTTAGCTAAAAAAGGCTTGCCAGTTATTTTTGCTGATCACTCTGAGGGCGCTCTACAATTAGTTAAGTCTGCTCTAGCCCTAGCTAAGAATGATGGTGAAATTTGGTCTGTCAATTTTGAACAAAATGATGTTAACCCGCTAGCGAATAAGCAGTTTGCTGTCGCGCTGGTTTTTCGTTATTTGCATCGTCCATTAATGCCCTATTTATTGGCGTCAATTTCGCCGGGTGGGTTAGTGATTTACGAAACTTTTACGCTAGAAAATAAGCAATTTGGTCGCCCTAATCGCTCTGAGTTCTTACTTAAGCCTGGTGAGTTAAAAAGTTATTTTAGTCACTGGCAGGTCTTGCACTATTTTGAGGGTATTTTAACAAAACCCGATAGAGTAGTGGCCCAAATTGTTTGTCGTAAACCTGCTAAGCTTAGTTAATAATTATTTCTACTGTTTCTGACCTGCTTCCTGTTACTCCAGAGGTATCTGTTGTGGCAACGGCTAGTTGATAGTTGCCTCGAACCATATCGCTAAGCTCTACTGTCTTGAGTGTGCCTGGAACGCTAATCGTTTCTTCGAAATTATCACCTTCGTAAGACAGATAAATGTTATAACTTGCAATGTCATCAAGGCTTAAAGCTGACCCGTCATCTCGTGAACTAGGGGTGTCCCATGTGAGAGATATTGTTGTTAGCGGGTTTACGGTTACAGAGGCGATATTGCTAATAACTGAGCCTGCTTCGTTTGAAATAATAACGTCATACTGTGCATTGTCTTCTAGTCTGAGGCTTGCAAAATCAAGGTAACTTGAGGTTTTTCCTAAAAGAGGCGTGCCATTTTTTCTCCATTGATAACTTATCGTTCCAGAACCGGTAGCGCTGACATTAAGTGTTAAGCTTTCATTGATGTAAGCTGCTTGAGAGAGGGGTTGTAATGAAATTTCTACAGCAATAACTGGTTCAGGGGCTGCTTCAATTGAAAGAGAGGCTTGCGTTGTTTTGTTAATATCGCTGGTACTTAAAGAAACGCTATATTCACCCTGATCTGAAAGTGATGAAGATTCGATGGCATAACTGGCTGTTGTAGCACCACCAATTGATGTGCCATTAAAGAACCATTGGTAATTGATTTCCTGTCCGTCAGAGCTGCTGGCATATACTGTAAATAAAGCTGAGTCACCGTCCAGTATTGAGAGTGATGTGGGGTGTTCTGTAATCGTGATATCTGAAACAGGTGTTTGTGTTTGATTTTTTTTACCGCCTTTTCCAGAGCCCTTGCTTGGTTGCTCTGTTGAACTATCATCTTTCCATGAGGGTTTTGCTGTAGCTAACGAGCCAAAACTTAAGAGACCAATAAGTACGAAAATTACTGAAAGCTTACAATGATAGAAAGACTGAAGCGGCAACATTTAAAAGACCTCTTATAAAATAATATGAGGCTATTAAATGTTAAATAATGATAAAAAGTTAAAAATAAGTCTCTTTTTTGCTTTGTTTTGAGTCAATAAATTGACTGTTGTGTGCTTTTGCGAATGAAGTCAGTTTGTTGATGTGACCGTATAAGCATACAAACTGTTAACTGTGTTTGTATGCGGTTGAATACATGATGCATGTGAGGCTGGACGTTTTAGATAAATATGGGTTGTATTTCTTTGCAATCCCTATTTACCGATGCTTAATAAAATTGCATCAGAAAAACTTCCTCTAAGCTGATTTTTATCAATAGTAGCAATTTTAATAGCGTAGTCTGCAGGCATAAGTGAGATTGATGTGGAAGAAACCGCTCCGTCAACTTGAATTGTAGTGCTTAAGTTTGTTGATTGGTTTTTGTATTCAATTTCATAAGCCGTTATTTCTGTTACATCTAAAACTGTATTGTCGTCTCTGAGTTCAGGAGGTGTCCAGTTAAGCTTTACGGTTGTAGGTTCTGGCTCTGATTGTGGGGTAATACTTAAAAAAGCAATTTGCGAGCTTTGTGTACTGACTTCATTACTTACAATAGCGTGATAGCTACCTTGGTCGCTGAGCTGACTTGAGAGAATGCTTAATGTAGCGCTATTTGAGTTGGTGATAGATAGATTGTCTTTGTACCACTCATAGTTCAAGGTCCCACCTCCTGAAGCTAGTACTGTCAAGATACTGGATTCACCTTCATTAATAGTTTGAGTTTGAGGCTGTTGATTAATCGTGATGGGGCTTATATCAGGTATCACACTTAAAATAGCAGAAGCGGAAGTAATGCTACCGACACTGTTTGTTAATACAACGTCGTAGGCACCAGCATCAGTAAGTGAGGTTGAAGGAATTGAATAGCTTTGCCCATAAGCATTGGAGATAGCAGTAGAATTCTTTCTCCATTGATAGGCGATATAACCCCCTCCTGTTGCACTGACTGAAAACGTAGTGTTATTTCCTTCAAGAGTTTCTGTGCTGATGGGTTGTTGTATTATTTCAAGTGCAGCAATGCTTTCATTGACGGTAATGTTTGCAAAGTCAGACTGCAGTGCGTTGATCTCATTTGATACGGTAACGCTGTAAGTGCCTTCGTCATCTAAGCTTATCGGGTTGAAGCTTAAACGTGAGGAGTTTGTGTCGGGAATAATTGATCCACCTTTTTGCCATTGGTATACCAGTGGACCTGTTCCTTCAGCACTGACCTCAAGGTATGCTTGTTCGCCTTCTATGGTAACAATGGCTTGTGGGTGATTGGTGATAGTGACGGCAATGCCTTTCGGAGCAACAGAGACCAAAGCAACTAAGGAGTTTAATGACTCATTACCGCTCGATACACTTACTGAATAAATACCGTCATCACTTAAGCTGATGTTTGCAATAGATAGGGTGTCGCTAGTTGCTCCTATTAACTCAATATTATTCTTGCTCCATTGGTATTGGATTGTATCTGAGCTGCTTGCTACAACCTTCAGTGTTACGTCTTCACCTTCAACTGCATCAATAGACTTGGGTTGTTCAACAATCACCAATGCTTGTTCGGTTTGTGCTTGATATTGTGTATAGCTTTGGTTCTCAATCACTGAAAGCGTTTTGAGGTGCTGTCCTGAGCTAATTTGTGTACTCAGAAATTGAGCAAGATTATATGCATTTAAAAACAGGTCTTTCATCGAAAGTGCTGAAATATCATCCCAGCCAGAAACTTCTATTATTGGGGCGAATACTGCGGAAAGAATGCCTAGTCTGAGCTCTTCTTCTTTCAGTTTTTTTATTTCAGATAATGCGGTTAAATCTGAAGGGAGTAGGCTTAAGGCTCGGTCACCCAATCCAAACTTTTCTTCAATATAATCTTCAGAAATGGTTATGTTTGAAGGGCTGAACTTTTCTGGAAGGGTCTTTATGTACTGCGTGACTAAGTGTGTGAGCGGGCTGATAGGAGCATGATTTATTTTACCTGCCTTTGATTTAACAACAGTAGTCAACGTAAGCCCACTTGATAGTGTAAATGTTTCGCCAAAATTAACATGTTCCCCTGTTTGAGCTGATTTGCAGCCAGTATGAAAGTCACACATCATTTGGGTTTGATTGTCCGTTATCATTTCAAGGTAGTAATAATGGTCGTTTTTACCTTTTCCAGGTTTTATTTGATAATAACCGTCGCCATTTGTTCGGCTCGTAATGGGACTCGCATGGCTATCAATGATATAAATGCCGTTCTGGATAATGATAGGGTAGGCTTTGATGATGGCGTTGCTAATAATACCCTTAACCACTCGACCTTTAAATGATGACTCTTCTAAAGATGTGGTGGGTATAGGGGTAACGGTTTGATCTTCTGTGACCGTTTCAGTTTCTATTTTTTGTTGGTCTTCGTTGTTGCCACTGTTACTACAGCCAGCCAGAAAGAGAAAAAGAATAAGCGTTGATAGAAAGCGTAAAAAGAGAAACTTCTGGTGAGTGCTGGTTTTGACTGAAATGGTGTTCTGAGAATGCATGATAATTATTGTGCTGCCAAGGTATGTGTAAACTTTTCAGTATATTAAACTCAAGGTGGTAACCGGGTAATGACAGCGGCATTACCATTATTTTAAAGATGGAGGCCTAAGTTAAGTTGCTGGGGGGCTCAATGGATGACGTAAGTGAATGATTGAAGTCATGTACAACGTAAACACTTGTTAAACGGTTTGACTTCATGCACGCATTCTTTTAAATTCACTACCAGCTAAAAGAAAGTCTTTTGTTTATATTTTTATGTTCGCCGTGTTATTCGTAATTCCTCGTCCTGAAGTATCAAAGTCTTAGTCTGTTTTTTTACGCTATTCGTGCCTATTGAAGGTACACTAATTTTTAAATTTCAGGATGTTATTATGTCTAATACAGTAAAAGGTACCGTTAAGTTTTTCAATGATTCTAAAGGTTTTGGCTTTATCGAGCAGGAATCTGGTCCAGATGTATTCGCACACTTTAGTGCGATTTCTGGTGATGGTTTCAAAACTTTAGCAGAAGGTCAAAAAGTTGAGTTTACCGTAACTCAAGGCCAGAAAGGTCCTCAAGCTGAGAATATCGTAGCTCTTTAAAGCACGGTTAATCTATAGCGATTAGATTAAAAGGGCATGCCTTATTGGGCTTGCCCTTTTTTTGTAGTACCAGTTTTATGGTACCAGGCGAAAAATGTAAGTATGTCTATAATCCCATTGATTTGGCGACAAAACCTTTCATTATTTCGTTAGAGCCAGCATATATTTTTCCAATTCGTGCATCCAGGTACATTTTGCATATCGGGTATTCCTGCATATAGCCATACCCTCCAAAAAACTGTAGGCATTCATCGACAACCTTGCAGCGAAGATCTGTTAACCAGAATTTAGCGCCGCATACAGTCGCATCGTTTAGTTTTCCTTCATTAAAGTCCCCAATCATCTTATCTGTATAAACTCTGCCTATATTCACTTCAGTTTGTAATTCTGCTAATTTAAACTGTGTGTTTTGAAACTTGCCGATAGGTTTGCCAAAAGCATGACGCTCTTTTACATAGCTTAGCGTGTCCTCTAAGGCTCGTTCTGCCCCTGCGATAGTTTCCACGCACAGCGATAAGCGCTCAGCCCCTAGTTTTTTCATCATATAAGCGAAGCCTTTACTAGGGTCGCCTAGTACGTTTTGTTTGGGGATCATGACATTTTCAAAAAATAACTCTGAAGTATCCTGAGCTTTCATCCCCATTTTTTTTAAAGGTTTGCCGCGGCTAAAACCTTCCATGCCTCGTTCTATAATAAATAAACCCATACTATGAGGATTAGTTGGGTCTGTTTTAGCGGCAACGATGATGATGTCGGCATTGTTGCCATTTGTGATGAATATTTTTGAGCCATTTAATAGCCAGTATTTTCCCATGTCTTTAGCGTGCGTCTTCATTCCGGCCAAGTCACTTCCTGCACCAGGTTCTGTCATGGCTATGGCTAATATGCCATTTTCGCCGCTGACGATACGCGGTATAAAGCGCGCCTTTTGTTCGTCATTGCCGTAATCTAGAATATAAGGTGCTACCATTGAATTGTGTAATGCCAACACCAATCCCGATTCATTAATGTAAGCAAGCTCTTCTGTCATAATGGCTTCATAACAGTAATCTTTTAAGCCTAAGCCTCCAAACTGCTCATCCGCAGCAGGAACTAAAAACCCATTTTTACCACACTTAAACCAAATATCTTTGGGCACGATGCCTGCTTCATCCCAAGCTTGTTGGTGAGGGATGACTTCTTTTTGTAGGAATCGTTTAAACGAATCACGGAATTGTTCATGCTCAGGGGAAAAAATACTACGAGTAATACTCATGAAAGACCTATTAATAATAATGAAGCGTAAAATTACCTCGGGGCTACATTCTCCCGAGGTTATCCAGAGAAATCAGGCTGAGATAACTTTTGCCATTAGCGCAAGTTTTTTATCATCCCAGTTTGTTTTTTCATCACTGAAATTTACTTGTGCATACCACATGGCTGCATTACGTTTGGAGGTACCTTGACCTTTTTCAGTTTGGTCATAGCTTTCTTTTAAGGCACTAAGGTAGTAAAAAATATTGGCCATCTTTTCTAGTACCGCTTTAATTTTTAATGTTTTTAAATGCGCGCTAGCGACTCGTATATCCTCTAAGTCAAGTTTCAATTGAGCTAAAGCTGTTTTTGCTGGTTGCAAATCAATGTCCTGACTAGCCGTAAATTCTCGGAATAAATTTTTAATCACTTTGAGATATGACTTGTCTTGGTCAAAACGAGCGAAATCTCTTAATACCTGACTGTACAAGGTGTTGTGGGTGCCTTCCCAGTTTTCTTGAATGACGGTATCGCGAAATAAACGAGGTAAACTTGACGTTGTTTCAATTGCGCCATTACCGGCCATGGTATCAATGCAGTGATGGAGATCATCAACACCGCGTCGAGAAATAATACTCTTACCAATATTCGCCATTAAGCGTGCAAACACTTTATATTCTGGGCGTTGCTCTTGCCCTAATTCTATTTTGTCTTGTAAATCAATCAGTGCAAATGTCCCTGCTAAGCAGACATTGATATTCGCTTTGATATTGGCTAAGTTTTCTTGTACCAAAGGGTAATCAATAATAGTTTGTCCAAATGCTTGTCGAGTATCCGCATAGGCGCGCACTTGCTGGTAGCCACGGTTAGTCATACCCAAAACTGAAACGGCTAAGGCGATACGCGAATAATGAACGACCTCCTCCATCATGCGATTAAAGCCTGTTTCAACTTCGCCTAATGGAATGGCATAAGCGTCTCTAAAATCAATTTCAGCTGAGGCTAAGGCTTTTGTGCCCATTTTTTCTTTCAATCGGCGAAAGGTGAAATCATTGCGTGACCCATCGGGTTTGGTGGAAGGAACTAAGAATGCGGAGAGACCTTTAGTACCTGATCGAGCTTCACTGAAGCGGGCAGTAATCACCATAAGTTCGGCGTTTGCATTGGAGCAAAACCATTTTTCACCGCGAATACGCCAGTTTTTGTCATCATCGAGCCAAGCACGTGTGCCGTTTGCTCCCACATCAGACCCGCCTTGAACTTCAGTCAGAAATTGCGATGAGGTAAAATTATGTGTGTAACTGGGTGTTTCCAGTTTGGCGATATATTCATCACGTTCGGGAAAATTATCCAACTTTCGTAATAAACGTGCAGTTTCGAAGTTACAAATAACAGGGCAGGTGTGTCCTGCTTCACCGCCATGACAAGATAAATAATAAAATCCCATGCCTTCACGTAAACCACCTGTTTTTACGAGCCTTGCCACCACATTCGATCCATAAATAATATCTCCAGCGGCAGTATAGCTAGGGTGATGAACGACTTGATCAATACGTTCGCCAATACCATTAAAAGGGTCAATTCTGGGGTTGTTAAAACGTAAGTCATTTTCTGCCGCATGCGCTTCAAGCTCATTAGTAATTTTTTCGCCATAAGCACTTAAGTCTTCATGTACTTTGCTGGAGAAACCTGATGATAACCAAAACTGCATGGTGTGAATGAAATCATTATTTTGTAGGTAAGCATTTTCTTTAGTACGCGCTAACCATTTACGCATATTATTGCGGCCAATATCATGACAAGTCATGGTTTCTTCTATGTCGATCCTTGGCTTGTGTAACTCCTCTGGTTTGTCGCCGTCCAATTGTTTGCAGGCTTTATTTGTCATACTAACTTTCATATTCATGGCTCATTCCCTTTATTTGTGAGTGATAAGGATGCAAGATCAGTATGATAAAAAGCTAAGCTGCAAACTAATGCTCATCGGACAAAGGCTGGGTGATATTTGCCAAATAGAGATTGAGCCGTTAGTCAAAAAGAATTTCCAAGGAACTGACATGAAAAATATTGTTATCTATGCACCCTACAAAGCTGTGGCGATGAGTCTTATGTTGATTAAAGATTTATGCTGGGTAGCAGCAAGTATTGCGTCAGGTAATGAAAATAATGGTGCTCAAGGACGGGGAAGTGTCACGATTATTAATAAAAGTGGTGAGACTGTTGCTTGCTTTAATGAAAGCGAAGTAATAAGTGATGGGACAATTGGTTCTAACTCACGACCCGATTTGGTTTTTATTGCTGCGTTTTGGGGGCAGGCTGGTGATGCACTTGAATATCACCCTGAATTATTACCCTGGTTAAGACAATTACACGATAGTGGTTGTCCCTTAGTCGCCATCAGTAATGCCGCCTACTTTTTGGCCCAAGCCGGTTTACTGGAAAATAAAGTAGCCACACTATATACCCCTTATGAAAGAGATTTTCGCCAACGTTATCCTAATGTGCAACTACGCCAGGAGCGCGCTATCACTAATGCTGGCGGTTTGTATTGCGCAAATGCCATTCCTTCAGGTTGTGATTTATGTATTTCTATGTTGGAACAAATTTACGGTCCAGAAGTTGCTCGAAAGGTTGCAGCACGTTTTTTAATTGGTTTTAACCGAAGTTATGCTCAATGGAATGTAGAATTTGATGGTTTGAAATACCATAAAGACCAACAAGTGCTCACCGCACAACAATGGTTGGAGCGACATTATTCTGATGATGTGAACTTTGCAGAAGTGGCTGCTGATTTAGGTATGAGTTCAAGAAACTTTAGTCGCCGTTTTAGTCAGGCTACCGGAGAAGCACCTAACCAATATCTACAGCGGGTTCGCATAGAAGCCGCTAAAGAATTATTACGAACGACAGATCTAAAAGTTATCGAGGTGGCTAACCAGGTTGGAGCAAGTAACTTAAGTTCGTTTAATAAAATATTTAAAAAAGTGGTGGAGATGCCACCAAAAGAGTATCGAGCAAAACATGAGAAGTAAGTTAAAGCAGGCTTTATAGGGTGAGTGCAAACGCAAGCTGCTGAGTAAAAGCGAATGCTTTTTAAAAACTAGAAGACCGTTTGCTTTTGACTTTGATTTCAAAGAGATAGCTTATCTGATTTTAGTTTTTCATAAGTTGAGGGTGAATGTTTATGGCAATACTCATCTGGTTATATAAATATATCGATACTGCAGACGTTAACATTACTGAAAATACTTCTTAGTGATATTATTTAAGTTTTCGTCTCTAAGTGAAGCCACAGCGTCCCAAATTTTCTCAGCAATTTCGGGGTTCTTTTCTTTGAATTGATTCGATATCATTAAATAATATGGTTTAGTAATAATCGGTGGCTCTACTTTTTCTATGTTACTAAATTCATCCAATGTTTTTATTAAGTAGTCGCCGTTTATATCCTGTAGTGCTATGGCTGAAACCCTGCCTGAAATTAATTTCTTCATGTTACTCTGAGTTGAACTGGATTCGTTAACCTTGAGTCCTATCTTTTTCAAATGTTCAACGATGGAATATCCTGTCGGTGCACCAATAGTATTTGATTTTCCAGATACAGCTTTGCCATCCCATGCAAAATCAGATCTTTTTAATTTGTAAAAGTGGTACGCTATTGTTGTGAGCTTTCGATCGGTGTCTACTGAATCAGCTTTCCACGGATACGCTCCAATCTTTAGTCTTTTCTCTTCAAAGGATGCATTAAAAACGGCATCAATATTTCCATCATTTAATTCTTTTAAGCAACGAGTCCACGAGTATCTTACGAATTCAATTTTTACGCCTGGAACCTTACTTTCTATGAGTTTTATTAGCTCAACAGCCGCTCCAGGTTTGTCTGACAAAACTTTTGAACTTTGCCCCATGTAATAAGGAAATTGAACTTTGTTTTCGAACGCTACTTTGAATATAGTCTCGGCTTGAGCTGTTAAGGTCAAAGAAAAAATCGAGAACAATAAAATTATACTTCTGCGCATAATTCAGGCCTTTTTTATTAGTTAATATATTCGCATTCTTGCTAGCGCTTAACCCATTTAGATATTATGGTATAAAATCAATATATTACAACTGAGGTAGGTAGAACATAGGCTTTAAAATATCTAACCAATAGTAAGAACTTTACACCCAATAGTAATTGCTTTGTGCTCAGGCGTAACGGCCTACCTTTCTTGAAAAATGCAAAATTTAGTTTGTTAGCTAGCGGTTTTTCTCTATTCAAAAAGTGAACGCTTTTGCGCGTTTTCGTTAGTTAGCTCTTGTGTTAGTTGTTCATTATCGTTTAGTGCTTTCTAAGTTAAGGGCTCGTATAGATAATTTATAATGAGCTACTTAGGTAAGTTTGCCAATAAAAAACGTTTCATATTGCCGCCCATTACTAAACGAATGTTCTCATCAGGCATACCTAAACTCATTAGAGCCTCAACAATTAAAGGTAAACCTCTTACTTCTATAACCGCTTTTATTGCGCCGTCAAAATCTGAACCTAATGCTACATGTTGTATGCCTATTAAATTCGCTGTGTATAAAATGGCTTTAGCAATTGACGTGGCGTCATCACCACAAATGGCTTGATCGAACATTGCAATACCAATTAAACCGCCTGTTTTCGCAATGCCTTTTAAATGCTCATCGGACAAGTTTCTGACATTATCACAGGTTCCTTTTACGCCAGAATGAGACACAATAACAGGCTTTGTAGCTATCGCTAACACATCATCAATTAACTTAGGGGCGGCGTGAGACAAGTCGACGAGGATATTTAAGTTTTCCATTTTTTTAACTGCCTGACGGCCAAAGTGAGTGATGCCTGCATGACTGACACCATGTGCTGAAGCACCCAGTTCATTGTCAAAAAAATGTGTTAGTCCAATCATGCGTATACCCGCACTAAAAACAACATCTATATTTTCTAACTTGCCCTCTAATGCTTGCGCGCCTTCAATACCTAGAAATCCGGCAGTGATTTTATTATTGGACTGACGACGTTTTAGATAAGCTTGTAGTTCGTTTTGGGATTTTATGACAGATAGCATACCGTTTGATTGGAGACTAAATTCACTCAAGTTATTCGCCTGCTCAATGACACGCTCAGTTAAACTAAACCAGCTTTTTAGTGGACGACCTTGCGCCATAAACAGGCGGGTGATTTGGTCTGTGTCTCCGGTATTTCTATCAAAGTTAATTCCAACAGGTGTTTTGTTTACGATTGTGAATGCTTGCAAAGCCAAATTGGCTTGAAGCATGCGGGGCAGGTCTTCATGGCCGTAGTTATGTTCTACCAGTATGTCCCTTTTCCATAGCAATACATCACTATGTAAATCGCCAATAAAATCAAGCGAGTCATAAAGTTTTTGAGCCTGGTCAGATACTTTATAAGGCGCAGAGTGAACCACCATATTCATTTTTTTGTCGATGAGTTGCGGTACAAAAAATGGTGTCACAACGAGTAAAGTGATTAAGAAAAAAATACAGGCGAAGATTATTTTTTTTGCTTTATTCATGAGAAGATCACATTACCGTGGTGAGAAAGTTGGATAAGCATAAAAGTGAAACCACCCAAAGTCCAACGAACAACAAACTGAAGACATATCGAATTAAAGAGTTGAAGTGGAAAACCGAAATAAAGAGTCGAGAAAAAAGAGGGAAAAATTAAATGAAAGTATTTAGATTGAAAGCAATATTACTAAGTTCATTAGTTTTGCTACCATTGAATTCAGTGGCAGATACCGCTACAGCTGATCAAACTTTACAAGAAGCGCGCTCTGTAGTGAAAACCTATGGTAGTCATTTAAAATCAGCCTTGAAACCAGCAATGAAGAACGGTGGTCCCGTCAATGCAATTGAAATTTGTAATCTTCAGGCAGGCCCTATTGCCGATACTCTATCGGTAAATTCTAATTGGCAAGTAAACCGTACTTCTCTAAAAGTGCGCAATGCTAGCAATACACCTGATGTTTGGGAGTTAAAGACCCTGTTGCAATTTGAGCAACGCAAGTCTGCTGGTGAAGATGTAAAAACAATAGAATACTCAGAGCAAGTCACACAAGAGGGGAAGCCGATGTACCGTTACATGAAGGCGATACCGACTGCTGGCTTATGTTTAAAGTGTCATGGTGGTCAGTTAGATGATGCAGTATCGGCAAAGTTGAAAACCTTATACCCTTATGACCAGGCGGTTGGTTTTAATCAGGGAGATATTCGTGGTGCGTTTTCATTAAAGAAAACCTTACCTTTATTATAGTCATAAGTACGCCGGTAAAATTATATGCCTTTTACGCCAATCCACATGGGGCCGGGAATTCTCATAAAATCCTTGCTTCAAGGTAGCTTTAGTTTGATGGTGTTTGGTTGGACGCAAATTGTGATGGATATACAACCATTGTTTGTGATGATTAGTGGTGAAGGGCATTTACACGGTTTTACGCATACTTATCTTGGCGCAATACTCATTGCAATATTTTCTGCATTAACGGGGAAATATTTGTCAGAGTTAGGGCTTAAACTGCTTGGTCTTTCTGATGAAAGTGAAAAAAAACAGGCGATCAATATAGTTTGGTGGGTTTGTTTTTTAAGTGCGTTTGTGGGTAGTTTTAGCCATGTATTATTAGATAGTATTATGCACGCAGACGTTGAACCTTTTTTTCCTCTGCTTTCAGTAAGTCATTTACTGGGTATAATCTCGATTTCAACACTTCATAAGCTATGTCTCTATAGTGGTGTGCTAGGAGGGGGGATATATTATGTGGTTAACTGGTACATTCAACGAAAAACTTAAATATAAAAAATAAATAGGAATTATCATGAAACGACCTTTATTGATTGTGATTGCCGTAGTGCTGGTGATTGTTGGCATTCAAGGCTATCGCACGGTTGAGAGTGCTGGTTTATTTTATGCCATAGAGCCTCATTTTTCTGGTCGGTGTGAAGCTATTTCCGGTACGGTGGGTGCTGAAGATATTACCATCGATCAAACTCTCCAATATGCCTATATTTCTGCGGACGACCGACGTGCAACAATGGCTAATAAACCTGTCAGGGGCGGGATTTATGGTTTGGATATAAGTAAGCCAAACTCACAGCCTGAGTTACTGACAATGAATTTTTCTGAAGATTTTCACCCTCATGGTATTAGCTTGTATCAAAGTGAGGCTGGTGAGAAAACCCTCTTTGTGATTAACCATTTAAATGATGGTTCAAGTCAAATAGAAGTCTTTGATATTAAAGTGCGTGGTGAGTTGTTTCATCGAACATCAATCAGCTATCCCGAGTTACTGACACCTAATGACATTACAGCGGTTAGTGCTTCGCAGTTTTATGTCACGAATGATCATGGTAACCCTCATGGGAGTCTTATGGCTTTAGCTGAAGATTATTTAGGGCTGCCACTAGCGAATGTTTCTTACTTTGATGGTGTAGAAGGGCGTATTGTGGCAACAGGTTTGAGATATGCAAATGGCTTGGTCGTCACGCCTGATACCAAAACCTTATATGTCGCAGAAATTACAGGCCGTAAAATAAATATTTACGATAGGGATTTAGAGAATGGTTCTCTGACTAAACGAAGTGAAATGCCAGTTGATTCTGGGCCGGATAACCTAGAATGGGATGAAAAAGGCAACATATGGTTAGCAGGACATCCACGATTATTAGAATTTGCGGGCCATGCCGAAAATCCAGATAAAATTTCGCCGTCTCAGGTGATTAAAATTAATGTAGGTTCGGCAGAGCCCGTTACATCTGAGGTTTATTTGAATTTGGGTGAGGAGATCTCTGCGTCATCAGTTGCGGCAGTGAGTGGCGAAACAATGTTGATTGGTTCAGTGTTTGAAGAACATATTTTAAGGTGCAAACTATAAGTGTTGCTTGTAAATACAAATAGTGAGTGAAAATTGATCAATTTTTGGTTGGGGCTATACTTTATAACTCAGTCATAACTATTTGGTCGCTTTTTATGCTTATTTATAAACAAAATTTACTCAAAGTGCTGGTTTCATTTTTTTTGGTGTTTGGTTTCATTACTTATTCTTGGGCCGAGTGCCAGTTAAGTTCTACTTGGGAGCCATGGGAGCCCTACCAATTTCTAGGTGAAACTGGCCAGGTAACGGGCTTGGATAATGATCTTGTAAGTGCAATTGCAAAAAGTGCAGGGTGTTCTGTAAGTTTCTTAAAGCGTCCCTGGAAAAGAAGCTTAGTAGAGGTGGCTGCGGGCGATTCGGATATTGCTCCAGGAGCCTCTTTTTCTAAAGAACGTGCACAATATGCCTATTTTACTGATGCTTATCGTAGTGAAACGATGTCTTTATTTGTATTGAATGAAAATCTCACAAAATACTCCTTTACTAATATTGATGAACTGATGGCGAGTGATGCCAGTATTGGTGTTGTCAGAGGGTATCACTACGGTGAACGCTTTAAATCTGCAAGAGAAAATACAAGTAAAGCAGTGACTATTCAAGAATCAGGCTCTGATGAAAAAAATCTTAAAAAACTACTTAAAGGCCGAATTGATTTTGCAATTGTTGACCCATACTCAGGCGTACATTTATTAAAGCAGCTTGGAGTCGCTGATAAAGTAGTGATTCATCCAGTTACAATTAATAGTGATGATATTTATATTATGCTGAGTAAAAAATCCGTATCTAAAGAAACGGTGAAAAAGCTCAATGAAGGCCTCAAAAGTATTAGAACATCTGGGGAATATCAAAAAATCATCAATAACTATTTGAATTAAGTTATGCCCCAGTATCGAACTTTGGAATAATATTTTTGTTTATATAATCCAAATAAACTTTAATGCCATCTTCGAGGCTGGTGAATGATGGTTGATAACCTGCTGCTCTTAATGCAGAAATATCCGCTTGGGTAGAACTTTGGTAAGCGCCTTTCAAATGATCCGGAAAAGGAATATATCCGAGTTTACCTGTTTCATGATAGTTGAGCACGATATTGGCCAAATCATTAAAGGTTCGGCTTTTACCTGTACCGATATTAAAAATACCTGACTTCTCAGGGTTATCCATAAACCATAAATTAACCTTAACAACATCAAGGACTGAAATAAAATCCCTGCGCTGCTCACCATTTCCAAAACTATCATTGCCTGAAAATAAGTGGCAAATACCTTGCTCTGTTACTTGTTTGTTGAAGTTAAAAGCAACGCTCGACATGCTACCTTTATGCTGCTCGCCAGGGCCGTAAACATTGAAATAACGAAAGCCAACGGCTTGTATATCTAATTGCTCAATCACGCTACGCAGGTAAGTGTCGAATTGCAGTTTGGAGTAGGCATAAATATTCAAGGGTGCTTCGTAGCGTTTTTCTTCTTTAAAGACTTTTCCTGTGCCATAAACAGCAGCGCTTGATGCATATAGGAATGCAATTTTGTGATTGTTGCAATAATGCAGCACTTGTTTGGAATATTCGTAATTATTGCGCATCATCATTTTACCGTTCCATTCGGTTGTGGCAGTACAGGCACCTTGATGAAATAAAGCGCGTACTTCACCAAATGATTCATTGTTTTTGATACGCTCGATGAAATCATCTTTGTCGAGGTAATCAGCAATGTCACAGTCGACTAGGTTTTTAAATTTGTGTCCGTTACTTAAGTCATCGACTACAAGAATGTTAGTTTCACCACGTTGGTTCAAAGCTTTGACGATATTGCTACCAATAAAACCGGCCCCACCTGTGACAATAATCATCGCTTGCTTGTTGTGACTCTGCATTTTGTTACCTTGGATTTTTATTTGCCCGATAGAGTAGAACCGAGGTTCTGCAAAGGGTAATCTTAGAAAGGAGAAAAGGTAAACTACTTCAATTAGTTAAAGGCAGTTAACAAGCAAAAGAGGTTCACCTTTTTCATGACCAAGAGTACTTTAAAATACGGCTGTAAACCAGCCAGAATAATAAGCTATCGTCTCAATAATCGATTGAAAAACAGTCGCACCTTGTGATTTTAATCTTCTTTAGAGTGCTGAATTTATTTTTTGAATTTGCCCTTTAAATAGAGAGGCAACCATAATTTCCATCCGTCATTAAATACTGACTTATTTCTGTTGGACGCCAAAACCAGATTCACTTTTTCAATAATTGACTTACCTGCGTCACTCTTATTGCAAATGACAAAATAATTATAATAAATGTTATTTTCTTTCATTTTGACACTGACAAATTCAGCGTTTACCTGATTAATCTTTTTGTAATACTTAACCATAAAAGGATAATCAAAAAAATAATCAATTCGGCCAAGGTCTAACAGTGTAGGCAGTTTATGGAGCATGGTATAAGGAAATACTTGAATATTGGTTTTGCTTATTTTTGCTTCAACTGTTTCATTTACTGTTCCTCCAAATGGCCTTGACTTCACAAAACCAAGAGTAAGTTTTTCATTGTTTAGTAGTTGATCTAGCTGCACCATGTTGTCTTGTAACTTCATTTTTTTATAGTTATCAGTCGTCGTAATAATATGGTTCGGAATGATTTTGTCTACAGGGTTTGATGAATAGATATATGGTTTTAGTGTCTCGGGAATTAATTGGCCTGCATTACAATAAGTTTGAGTGGTTTGTTTGTTTTTCATTAATGCATAGAGCCTCTCTTGAGTAACTAATACTTCATCGTGTAAGAATTCCTGAAGTTCGTTTTGATAGGCTTTTCTTTGGAAGTCTACGATACCTTTACCCTTGTATTCTCCAGAAATAATCCAGGCTGGTGGCATATCATGGATAGCCCATGTGATCTTTTCTTTGGCTAACAGGCAGTTTGCATAGAGACATGCAAGGACAAACGCTAAAATGAATTTGAATGCGTACATAGAAACACTCTATTTTTAATATTAACTGTATTTTGCAAAGGCTAATGTTAGAAAGTGAAAAATTATCAGCTACTTCAATGAGTTAATAACATTAAGCAACTAAAGTAGATTTATCATTTCTAATGATCAAGAATACTTCAAAACACGCCACTTGCAATAGCTGGCCGTATGAAGCTAAAAATAAAGTGACGATGGCCCATATAAAATCCTTCGCTGGATGGCTATGTTGAGAAGCAGACA
>ENA-OSET01002055-OSET01002055.1-sediment-metagenome-genome-assembly--contig:-NODE-2055-length-19925-cov-31.487152_pt1 | contig 19925 bp, 17 predicted proteins | sample MGYA00237882_ERZ534229 | MGnify/ENA primary metagenome ERZ534229 (study PRJEB26408, sample SAMN06266212) | sediment metagenome | isolation source: Hudson Canyon methane seep mesocosm | place... | reverse complement strand
CAATCCTTAATAGGCGTTTTTCTGCGTAACATATAGATTTTTACGTTTTGCCATTCTCAATAAAACCATATAAAATAGTAATTTTAGTAAATTGTGTAGCCTTGATTTAAGGCGTATTTTTTCAAACAGGATTCAAAGAGTAGGGTGGAGGACAGATGGCTAATTCTATTGAACTGAAATTCAAGAAGATTCAGAAAGACTTTTTAGAGTTTTTGAAGTACACAAAGGGTCACGCTGATACCACTTGCTACAATTACAACTCAGATTTAAACATTTGGATTGCCTGGCTAACTGAAGAAGAACTCGATTGGCGTAAATGTAAGCCAACTGACGTTGAGCATTTTGTCAGTTACCTTTCAAAAAATAATACCGGTGCTCACGCAGTCGCTAGAAAAATTTCTTGCCTCTCTACTTTTTATAAATGGGCTAAACGCAGGGATCATGTTCAAGACGATCCAATCTATTTAATAGATAAGCCTAAACGTCCTAGCCGTATTCCTGTTTGGTTAGAACCAGAAGAGCAAGAAGCCTTCATGAAAGCAACCCGAAACTACGATGATATTCCTGAAACAATATTTGGTAGAAGCAGGGCATCATCAGTAAAAATACGCCAGCGTTATGAATTACTGTTTGAACTCATTCAAAAATCAGGGCTAAGAATTAGTGAAGCACTTGGCGTTAAAATTAGCGACATTCGCGTGGTTGATGGAATAGCTAAATCAGTAAGAGTAATAGGGAAGGGCGATAAAGAAAGGCAAGTACCGTTACCTGAGTCTTTTGGTCGAGTATTAGCAGTTTCTATTGTAGATAAATACAGAGAAGAATACCTGTTTGCTAAAACGTCAGGTGGTAAACCTATTGGCCAGCATGCGGCCCGGGCTTATCTGAAAAAGCTAACTGAAAAAGCAGGAATTAATAAAAAGGTAACACCACATAAATTAAGGCATACTTACGCTACACGGTTGCTTGAGAACGATGTACAGTTGATTGATATTCAAGCTTTGTTAGGGCATGAAAGTATTGCGACTACGCAGATTTATACTCATGCTGGGCATGAGCGGTTGAGTAAGTTAGTGGCGGATATTTAATTTCATATCATCACGATATTTTTTTAAATATTAGGCGAAAACAGCTGACAATTCTGAGGATTTCTTTATAATAAAAAGGTCTAATAGAGAAGTCATTAATTAAGGCATAAAAATTGAGTACCAAAACATCTGTATATAAAAATTCACCGAAAAAAGAATACGTTCTTACTCAGGAGAAAAGAGAAGAATATAGACAAATATCATTAAAATCTAGGCTAGCGAAGATTGAAGCTGAAAAAGGATTGCATGAAAGAGTCCATGATATAAATACACCAAAGCTAGACCCTTTAACATTAATGCCAAAACTAGAAGATAATGGACTATCTACTTTAAGCTTATTTAGTGGTGGCGGAGGTCTTGATTTAGGGTTTGATAGGGCTGGATTTAAGCATACCGCATCTTACGAACTTATCCCGATATGTGGCGAAACATTAAACCTAAATCGAAAAGATTGGCTTATATATAGCGGGGAAGAAAAAGGTGATGTCACAAAAGTTGATTGGACACCATATGCAGGGAAAGTTGATGTTATTCAGGGGGGGCCTCCATGCCAACCATTTTCTATTGCTGGACAGCAACAAGGTCATGAAGATGAAAGAAACATGTGGGGAGAATTTATTAGGTCTATAAACACAATAAAACCTAGAGCCTTTGTTGCGGAAAATGTATTGGGGCTAATAAGTCCAAAATTCTCTGATTTTGTGAAAAAATATATTATCGATGAGTTAGATACTTATTCTATCGTGAAATTTGAAATGCACGCAGCAGATTATGGCGTTCCACAAGTTAGACGACGTGTTTTTTTTGTGGGATTTAAATACAAAAAAGATTTAAAGAATTTTTCCATTCCTAGTGCAACGCACTCTTGGGATAAGATTAGAAATAACAAAAATACTCATGCAAATAATTATTCACTATACGATGAAAATATAAATAATACCATGGGGGTTAGAGAGGCTTTAGGGTTATCTGATATAGGGTTTGATAACTTAGCCCCAACAATTAGAAGTGGATTCACAGGGAAAAGGAATACAACCTCTATTTTAAATAGTTCTGCAGGACAGAAATCATGGGGAGATATGGAGGTCTGGCCAAACGGTGTACAAGCAAACAGAAATAAAGCTTCTATTTTTCCAGCAAAGAATGACCATTTCAGATTATCTGTCGATGATTGCGCTCTTATTCAAGGGTTCCCAAGTAACTGGAAATTCTCTGGTGCCGTTTATCAAATTCTTGGACAAATAGGAAATTCAGTTGCCCCACCAGTTGCATATGCGGTGGCAAAAAATCTTGCTACCGCATTAAGAAAAAATTAACTCTTTTCTTCTAAAGATTTTTTTACCATGCAGAGTAACCGGTCTGCATGGTTACTTTCTATTTCTTCCCACCCCTTAAAATAACTAGGCGGTATATGAGGATTATTTAACGTACTTCCTCTTTCCATTAAATATTTTGCTCTATCTTTAACTATTTCAAGCATTCTCTCTGGACTATAACCTGATTGAACATCTTGCAGTGCAAGGTATTCTTCTTTCTTATACTGTTTTTTATGAATAGATTTAGCATCTTGAAGAGAATATTTTCCTTTAGGCTCGAGTATTTGATGAACATCATCGATATCAAGTTTCTCATATACTAAACTCGATAATTTAAAGTCTGGAGAGATATATTTTTCTTTACCTTTTATCCATTCTTCCATCATTGCTGGAGAGCCATATTTATAATACTCCCTGTCATTAATAAAAAAACCAATCAACCAATGTTTGTTTTTCCATTTTTTTATATGATCAGGGCCAAAATCTCTAACAGTTGTAACAGATCCATTCGAAGTTGTTTTTAGCTCAAAGTGTATTCGTTGGTCATTCACGTCTAAAAAGGCATCAACACCTGATCTACCTTCATTTTCATCTTTATGTAAATTAAAAAGGCTACGCATTGCATCTTCTCTATCATCATCTTGGAAATTACTAGCCACTTAAATACTCCATTATTTTTATTAAGTTATATTTGCCGACAGGGCATGAAGCGCATGAATAATCAGGGTATTAATTATAAACTAATTTACACCGTATCTAAATTCACCCAAATTACAGCACCTTGAGGGTGCTTATAGTTTGCAGGTGTATCAAATACTTCTTCTTTACCCAGTACCCAAGCATACAGCTTCTTGTATTTACCAAACACACGATCTAACTGATCTTTAGGAACGCAGTGCTTATCAATATTATCCTCTAGATCACTGAATTTAAGTGGTCCAATCACATCAACAACTTCACACGTACCAACAACTGTACCAGACCCACTTTTTATAAGTGCAATTTCACCTCGAATCTTTGTGTTACTCCCTCTAATATCCCAAGTCTTTTTACCTGCCAATATGTTTTCAACATGCGGGCTTTTACTCATTAATCCTTTCACTCTACCTATTTTTCCTTTTCTAATATTTTTTTATACTCTTCAGCCAATCTCACTAGATCAAGTTCAGAATACTTATCATTTGTAATTACTGGATATGTTGAATAAACAAGCTTGATAAAGTCTTCATAGTTTTTACTTTTTGTCGCATTTATCACAAAATTCACCAAACTTTTATCACGCTCATCTAATTGAACTTTACCTTTATATGATTTAGATAATTTAAGAAGTCTTTTTCTCCCACCAAATATCGTTTTTTCATTAATTATTTCAATGTCACTGTCATTTTTAGCAATATCAATAAAATCTTCAACATACGGACCATAATGATTAAAGTACCATTTAGAGTCAGTTAGTTGTATTTCATTATCAATAGAACTCTTCCAGTCTGACAGGTAAATTATTTTAGTAACCCTAGATGCGGATAGTTCTGATTTGTGCGGGTATTCTTGAAGAATATACTTCAATATATTAAGCGTTTTATCCTTCATTAGAACCCCTCCTTATTTGCATTTTCTATACTTGGAATATGATTTTCAAGGGACTCAATAAGAGCACCTATATTTTTCTGTTCGTGAATATGAATAGTTCTTTTAATTTTTCCAAACGGTAAACCATCAACATTTAAGGATTCAAATAATAAAACACCAACAGCTTTATTCTGTGTGTTTTTTAACCTTACTCCATAAAATGACCTACTTTTCATACGAAGATTATTTAATTGATCCTCAGTATATCCAAAATTGTCCTTCTGATAATCCACATAGTTTTCCCAGTGCATTTCTGGATCTGGTGACTTCGCCTCCTCTATAAGCCCCTTTTCCCATGCTTTTGATATACACCCTTGTTCTTTTGAATATAGTCTACTTGGCTTACCACGAAACTTTTCATTAGTTGAGTATCTGCCAAGGCATAAAAACTCATCTAAATCGAGTTTATATAAGCTGATCCTCTCATCACTTCCCAATTCAATTTTTCCAAAGTAAGCAAACAAATAGTTACTGAATAACTCATAGCACTCGATTGATTTACTAGCATTTTTACTCCTTAAGTCATCAACCTCTAAAGCAAGGCGCTTATACTTATCTTTTACAAAAAAAGCTGTTACATGACTGCCTACCCCTCCCCAAATAGCACAAAAAACAGTAGCCCCCAAAAATATTAACATCCATATATCTATCGTATATATGTAAAGCAGGTGCTCTCTTATATTACTTGGTAAAAACCGTCTAACTGTTATTTGCAACTCCAAAGGAATTGCAATATAAGAAAAACCAATTGCACTTAATATAGTTGGGTAAAGTCCTTTACTAGCAGCAAGCCAAAACCATTTCTTATAAAATGGCGAGTCCTGTAAAAATACTTCCATAAAAAACTTCCGAAGTGTATGTAATTACAAATTTAATTAAGTATAACAGCTATATCTCAACTCACTAAAACTCTAGGCTTAGAGGCATCTCCTTACACACATCTTTTTACTAATTAAATATCAATGACTTACAGAAATCACCTAAAAGTAGAGAAGTCAGTAAAATAAGAGGATACAGCCAATTGTACAAAAAACATACAATTACGTAAGTCATTGATTTTAGACTATTATGATACTTGTGTGTAAGGAGATGCTTTAAAGCAGCATTTTAAAGTCACTATATTAGTATTTTTTCGTAGACAAGATAAGTGGCTTGAGTCTGCATTTAATCAATTTAATAAATCAAGTTCAAGTAATATATTACCTAGTTTTGAATATTTTGTAAAAATTAATTATAATAGGTTAGATTATTTTAATTTTTTGAAATTATGGGAGTACTATTTTGGAAAAAATAATGTGATTCCTTTATTATATCAAGAGGAAATATTTTCAAAAAAAACAATATTAAAACAATTGCTAGATAATATTGATGAGAGTTTAGATGTAGAAAAAATAAAAAATTTTCATTGTCTTAAACAACAGTTAAATGTATCTAGTAGTCAATATGTTTTGATGCTTCTGAATAAAGTCAAACGAAATTATATGCATCGCCGGGATTTATCTAGCCTGGAGTCTTTATTAAGGAGATACTCAGATCCGCAAGTTTGTCAGAAGAAATATAGTCAATTTACAGTTGAAAAACGACAAGAATTGATGGAAGCATTTACTGAAAGTAATAGTTTAATTGCAAAAGAATATTTTCAAAGGTCAGATTTATTATTTAGTGAGCCATTAACTGAATTACCTTATATAGGAGAAATGGATGATATTTCTGATGAATGTTTTGAAGCGTTACTTGTAAAAATTATTCTTTCATTAAATTCAGAGTTAATTGAAAAAAAATAGTTATATTGATGACCTAAAGAAATACTTGATACCTTTTAGGTGGCCTCCTTACAGACATCTTTCTAATAATTTACAACGACCAGCTAAAAATAGAGAAGTCTGTAAAATAAGGGACTACAGGTAATTGTATGAAAAACCGTACAATACGGTAACTAATTTATTTTAGATTATTATGATACTTGTATAAGGGGATGTCTTTAGGTTTCACTATCGCCTGACTATCAAATCAACCCAACCCAACCCATCTCGGTTTAATGAGACAACATAGTTTAAAAAATCACTTAACTCTGATTCATTAATTTTATATCTGAATAATTCATCAATAGAGGGTGTGTTGAACTGTACTCTTGCAGGAAATTCAGCAAATTCATAATGTAATGCTAGATATTTTAATAATTCTAATGGGTTGGAATTTTGTGACTCAAGCCACTTTGGTGCAAACTCCATTTTTATACACCAGTCATTATTATTTTGTAAAAAATGCTCCATTCCTTTAAGTATGTGCATTTCATATCCTTGTGTATCGATTTTAAAAAAAGATTTTCCTGTTAATTTGTAATTAACAATAATTTTATCAATAGTAATGGATTGGATATTCAGCTTTTTCCAATTATCCATATTAACTCTATTATCTAGCGTGCTATTTGGGTTTATGCTGAAAATATGACTAGAAGTGTTTTCATCGCTAGCTACGGAATTTATAATAATAGGTAAATTAGCATTGTTTTTGTTAAAGTTATTTTTTATTATATTGGTTAATCTTGGGTCTGCTTCAATAGTGATGCAGTTAATATCTGGAATTTGTAATTTTATTAATAATGAAATAAAACCATAGTTTGCACCTATGTCTATAAAGTTGATAAAATTTTCTTCTTTTATTAGTGAATATAGTAGTGAAGATTTCTCTTCAAAGACTGTCCTTTGTGAATAGTAGTTATAGTCATTTACTCCAGAAAGTATATCTAGTTTTATTCCATTAATATCAATTTCTTTTGTTTCATAAGTCATAATTTTATTATTATAAATGAATGTTTAAAAAACCGAGGAGATTACAGGTTTAATTTTAGATGCTGTTGGTTTAATTCCATTGCAAATTACGCCTCCAAGAGGGTGTTGTGCTAAAAATGTGTCTTTAAGGGGTGCGAAATCATTTGGAAAATTTAATTCCAGTCTATCATCAGGGTCGTGAACGATTACATCGATTCCATTCCACCAAGTTTCTTTATATTTTTTCATTGGTTTAGAATGAACTAGTGGATGGGCATCTGTCAAAACTTCTAATACTAGTTTAAATGCAGGGAATGCTTTTAGAAAATCTTTATTTGCTTTACGCACATGTGGATAGTTACAGTCGTCCACGACAATAATTGCCCCTTGAGCTAGATGAGGTACAGCCTGCATTAAACCCACAAGTTGACTGCGATAATCATGTGGGCCATCAAAGAAGTAAACACCTATCTTATTTTCTCTAAGCCCATCGCCGGCGTTTAGAAATTCCTCAAAATCATTGACTACAAGGGAAATATTGTCATTTTTCAATTCCTTAGCTGTTTGGAGAACACAGTTTTTATTACTGTTGCCTCTATCAAATTGAGAGAAATTATCTACTCCAATGCAGGGAATTGTCGGGTTTTCAATGGCGACAGAATTTAATGTAAGACCCTTGAATACGCCTATTTCAAGATAGCATACATTTTTTTTTCCAGAAAATAATCGAGTAAAGTCTTGAAGCAGTTTAATGATACGATAACCAGTGTAGCCCTCTGTATGATCAAATGCAGACAGGTTAATGTCAACAGTTTTTTTAGATAGGGAAGATTGACAGATTTTAAGGATATTATCAATATGGTTCATAGTTAATGGTTAATAAAATTAAACAGGGTCGTATAAGCGGTGACTAATTCCACCATCAATATTCCATGTAGCGCCATTTACAAAAAGGCCCGTGTCAGAAATTAGAAAATCAATAATTTTAGCTATTTCTGTAGGGTTCCCAATACTTTTTGACGGGTGAAATGACTTTAATGCATTTAATTTATCAGGAGCATTGCCAAACCCGCTCTTTAGCATGGGTGTTTCAATAGCCGCAGGTAAAATAGCATTGACTCTGATTTTATCCCCACAATCAACAGCTAAAGATTTTGTTAACCCTTCAAGTGCGGCTTTGCTAGTTGCATAGGCAATGAATTCTGGTTTAGTGAGTTTAGAATGAATACTTCCAATATTAATGACAGAACCTCGAGAATTTTTTAAGTAAGGGTAACAGATTTTTGTAAGAGCTAAGGGGGCTACAATATTTACCGCGAGCGTTTTGTTAAAGTCAGCGATAGTAAGTGTGTTTATGCCCCCTAAAATTTGTACCGCTGCATTGTTGATCAATGCAACTAATGTGTGTTCCTTTATAATAGTACTTAGTAATTTGCTGAATTTTTTGAAATTGCTTTCGTCTGATAATGCAGAAAGATCCCATTGAATAAAGTATTTCATATTGCGTGTATTGCTGGATATGTCACAACCTATCACTTGATAGCCACTTTGTGTGAGTGTTGAGTAGATAGCATGTCCAATTCCACCATTAACTCCTGTGACTAAAATGAAATTCATGATTTACTGCACCCTAAAAAATGCACTAGTTTATTAATTGCAATTTCATTGGTTTTTAATACGGCATCAAGAGTGTTTGATGCATTGTGCGAGCCCAAAATACATAGAGGGTAATCTTTTAATGGGCTGGCTTTTGATAATGGTTCCTGTTGAAACACATCTAAAGCAACGGAGTGTGTATGACCACTCGATAAAGAAGAAACAAGTGCCCCTTCATCAATTAAGTCACCTCTGGAAACATTGACAATACGCACCCCATTTTTACATTGATTTAAAACTTGCTCATTAAGCATGTGAGTATTGCTTTTGTTTAAAGCACAGGTGAAAACTAAAAAGTCACAGTTTTCCACTTGATCTGGCCAGATAGCGATACTGGTATTGTTATTTATACATTCTTTCACAGCAGGGTCGTAGACAATAACTTGCATATCGGCAGCTAATAACCTTTCTAAGGTGTTTTTTCCTATATCCCCAAGACCAATTAAGCCTACTGTTTTATTGGCAAGAGATATGCCTCTATTTTTGGGCCAATGTCCATTTCTAACTTCTCGATCGATATAAAAAGTTTCTCGTGCTAAACCGGTAACATAACCCATGGCAATATCAGCAACTTCTTGACCAAACATATTAGGGGTATTATCAATTCTAATATCTAATTTTTTACAGGCAGAGAAATCTACATTATCAATACCTACACCCCATTTAACAGCAGCTTTTAAACGACCTTTGCTTGCGGCTAAGAAAACATTATAGTTAGCTGGGTCGTCTCCAATAATCCAGCCATCAAATTGAGGTACAAGGTTTATTAATTCATCTTCCGATAAAGTTTGTACAACATCAGGACAAAACACTTCAATATTGTATGCTTCCAATAAAGGTATGAATGTAGACTTTGTTCCTAACATTGGAGGGCAGGTAACTAAAACTTTCATATTAAACCTTTATTATCTAAGTTAACCGCAAGTGCTTCTGCTAATTGCCAATCTTCTGGCTCGTCAATATCGATCGATTCAAGTGCCGGTGTTTTAAACAATATAGGCTTGCTCCCTATGCGAGCATGTGTATTTTGAAAGCTTTGTTTACTGAATAAGTAAAGGCATGAATTTTCTTCGTAATAAGGAGCAAGATCTTGGGTGCGAATAAGGTTATTTGGGTCGTGGTTAACTGCAGAGCCGTCGCTTAGGTAAAAACGACTTTGTAGTTTATTGACAGAAAATAAGGAGTCATATAGTGGATCTGCCTCAGTAAATGTATGGATTGCTTGTTTAATGGTTTCTTTACTGAGAAAAGGATTGGTCACGTGTGTCATTAAATATATATCAGCATCTGAATGAGCTATATCATCTTCTAAAATAAGGTTCATACTGGTAAAATCGCCACAAAGTGATGCTTTACGTTCTCTAAGGAGTACTTTATTGCTTTCTATTAAACCTTCGTTTAATAAAAGCTCTTTGGCATCAGTATTGATAATAATTTGGTCAATTTCTGTGACTGAAGTTAATGTATCAAGCATCCACTTAAACAGAGGTTTGTTTACTAAATTTTTAAAATTCTTCCCTTTAACTCGTTCACTATTTGCCTTGAGGGGCATTAGCGCAATGATTTTTTTTTTCATGTGTAATTTCTATATTAGAGATGGCTGGGTAGTAATAACGCATTTTACTAGCTTGCGATAACTTACGATGTTGGTGATTGCCTTTATAAACACCATAAAACTGCATAAAACGAAACAGTACAATAGATGAAAACTGTTGGCAAAGTATTTTTTTAGTCGCAGCAGAACGAAAATCACCGATGACTCCAGAAAAAATACATTTCATCAGATCAAAGGCACCGAAGTGAAGCTCTGGCATGATCTTTTGTAAAGCGATAGCTTCTCTTTCGTAACGAATTCGAACCTGCCGCCAGGTTTCATCGTGAATGTGATACACACTAGCTTCCGCGACATAAGCAATGCTGCCGTTGTCTGAACAAATTTTCTGTGCAAGATACATGTCCTCCAGGCCAGTCAAAGTTTCATCAAAATGATGTTTTTTCCAGATTGAATGTGTTATTGCGGCGTTTGCATTATTACAAAAAGAACCTGCTTGAGGTATGCTCGAAGTCGGTGGGAAGTATTTTTCAAACAAACGTGACTCACTGAATTTTGTACTATCTTTTCCTATTTGTCGTCCATAACTATAGTGGCTTAATTGTTTATTTAAGGGTGAAACCAGCTTTTCTAGCCATGAGTCAGATACTGGGATGCAATGTCCACTGATAAAGACTAAAAAATCTCCTTGAGCGAGCGCACAACCCATATTTAATGAGCGCCCAAAGGTGAATTCGGATTGATTGATATGGGTAATAAGGGCATTATGTTTTTCTGCAATTGTAAGTGTCTCGTCGGTAGACCCTGAATCAACCAGAATAACTTCGATGTTATATTCAGAAACCTGTTGTTTTTCAATTTCAATAAGCAATTGATCTAAATAGCGAGCCTCATTAAAGGTGCGAATAATAATGCTAATTAATTTTTTTCTGCTCATGGGGGCGAAATGGGTATAGCAATGGTATGTCCTGATAAAGGGTACTGGGCTAATTCTTTCTGAGTTAACCCTTCGGTTGCAGAAGTAACATAAAGTAATGATTCATCTTCATTTAGAACGCAATTCGTTGGTTTGGGGAAAGGGAGTTCTATTTTACCAGTTATGTCGCCAGTTATATTTAATTTTAATATGGCATGCCCACCCCAGAGAGCAAGGTAAATATCTTTGTCATTACTAATACAACCGCCATCCGGAGTGGCTTCATTATCAGATAGGTCTAACCAGACTTCAGTAGATTTAATAGAAAAATCAATATTTAAAAAAAATTTAAAAACTTTTTGTTGCAGTGAATCGGAAATTAAAATGGCGTTTTCATCAGGCAGTGGAATAAATGTATTTGGAATAGTAATTCCTTCGTATATAACATTTGCGACTCCTTTGTTGATAATAATAATATCACCTTGGCCTTTTTCAGGTTTTTTTTTCATCCGGCCAAAAATAAAACAATTATCAGAAAGTTTACATCCATCATTAGCTCTATATAGATAGTGTTCTGGTTGATAAGGCGACTTGAAAAGGACAGTCCAAAATTCTTTTTTCGTATCAAAACAACAAATGCCAGATTCACTGGCTAAAAATATTTTTTCTTCATACACATCGACTATGACACCTGCCATCTCTGGCAAATAGAATTGGGTTACCTGATTGTCGAGAGTAGAAATAAATAAGTTTTTTAAGTTAATATCCAGCCAATAAAGTCGCTGATTTTTTGATGAAAAAAAAACACCTTCGCCTAGGCTACATTGTTCATTATGGATTTTTTTGATGGTATTTAAATGCAAGCCTATTATTCCTTTGTTAGTCTAATGGAATGATTCCATTTGCAAATTGGAAAACTAGAATTTTTTCTTTTGGAACTCCAATTTCTTCTATCAGAAAACTGGAAATCTCATCTTCTCTTCCTAGAACGCAAATAAAAATATAATCATAGTCAAGGTTTGGTATTGAATAGGGGGCTAATATTTTATATTGTAATGATTTATTTTGATTTAATTGAGAGCTATTTTTATCAACTATGGCCACAATGTTTTTTTCTGACAATAAGGATGCCACTGTTTGTCCTGTACTTCCCACGCCATAGATAATTAGTCTACTATCTATAATGTTGTTGATACTATTAAAAAATAAAGAGTATTCGTGAGAAAATCTTTTGTTGTGTTTCGAAGTATCTGAAATAAAGCAAGGTTTTTCTTTATCAAACACTATGTCTTTAGCTTGTTCTTCTGTAGCAAGAATTACTCTTGCCTTAGTAATTGGACATTGTTTACCATAGCAATTGTAAATATTATAATCGTTATCTGTTAATATTTGTAATAGCTCTTTAGTGCCACCATTTTTCATGGCTTCAACAAATTGTTTATGATATTCTAGGAAAATAATGGTTTTTTTTGCAGCCAGTATTTGTTTCAATCCCTCAAATGCAAAAACTTCAGCTCCTTCAATATCCATTTTAATGATATCAGGTATATCTGATGCTAACATATCATCTAAAATGCGACAGGGTACTTCAATTGCAGAGTTATCGACAGCGCCCCATTGGGTCAGGTTTTTATCCATACTTGCTGATTTACCATCAGCCTTGTATATATTGACAACGCCATTTTCATTGGAAACAGCATAAGGATGGATTTGAATAAGGCTATTAGAGGAAAAGTAGTTTTTTAATGCTTCAAAACGAGGGGGTTCAGGTTCGTAAGCAATAATACGACAGTTAGGATTATTTTTAATGACTAAATGGATATAAAAGCCAAATTCGGCGCCACAATCTATAATTAAACTAGCCTTTTTGCATTCACGAATAAAAATATCGGAAAAATTCTCCCACCTTAAGTCCGTTTTCATATCGCCGAATTTCACTTTTTTTTCTAAATAGTCGATAAACTCTAGTTCGTACATTTTAAATAGTTCCTTTAGTAATTAACGTTTGTTTATGGTGTATTTATCCGCCGGGTGAAATACAGCGTTTACAAATAAAGTCATCACTACTGTGACATAGCCCCGTTCCTTGTTTAATAAGCTTTATAAAATTTGATGAGTTAAAAATTTCTTCAACACTTGAATTTTCAATACTTTCATCAAAAATGGTTTCTCTATTGTAATCCATACAACAGAGAATAGGCTCCCCTGTATACAGGAAATGAACCCATTGGTCATATCTGTTACAGTAAAAATCCTTTAGACTTTCTCTTTGGACATCAAAGTCTATCCCTTTATCTTTTAATTGGGACTGGCCGGCTCTATCATGGTAAGTAAAAAAATCAATTGAAGGCTGTTCTGTAAATCCTTGTAATTCTTTTTGCCAAAATTTTCTGAACTCAACCTCTCCAAACCATTGCTTTATGTTTGTTTCTTTTGTTCTGGGCTCACCAGACCCCCTTATCTTAACGTTTAGTGGAGTATACTGCATAGCCTCGACAACTCGTTTTACATTATTAAGTGATTTCTCAAAATCGAGCTGCATAACTTCTTCGTAACTTTCTTTGTCTATTCCATGAAAACTGATTCTTAATTCATGAGGGACTTTTGCTAACACATTAATTAATCCGTCAAGATGATACTCACTTAAAATGGATAAATTACTTGCAATTTCAACTGTTTCAGGTTGTAAAATATCAATAGCATATTGGAGTTTGGTAAATAGTTTTTTATCTAGTAGAGGTTCGTTTTCCAAATAAGGGCAAAACTTTTTAATTTTGTAGTGTGCTAAACCATCAATTATTTTTTTATAATGAGCATCTGTCATACGACCAGGGTTATTATCATGCCATGACCCAGGGTAGGGGCAAAAATAACATTTCGCATTACAAGTTGAAACGGTTTGTATTTGAACGCTTAGAGGATGAGCGCCTATGAGTGGTTGTTTTTTTTCAATGCGTGAAGTTAATTGTTGATAATTTCTGTTATTTTCTATTTCAGATACCTTGGATGCCGTATCATCATATAAATTGAAACTAACTATTTTATGGCTGGAGATACCCAAAGTATTTTCAAGATAATACTTAATTCCTTCTTCACGTCCTAAAACACATATAATAATACAATCAAAATCATATTGATTTAATGCTTCAGGTTTGCAGGCTGTTAAAGTGGTATGACTGCTTTGCTCAGGAGCATCTTGGTCAGCGATTACTACAACACTTTCACCTAGTCTTTGTGCAACTATTTGCCCAGCCAATCCATTGCCATATATGGCTATCTTTTTATATTTTTCTTGTAAATTAAGTATGCCCCCATATAATTTATTTAAACGACAACTAAAATCATAATTGACATAATTAACCCATTTTTTGCCTCCTTGTTGTTGGTAATATAGGCGAAGGTTTGCTTGGTTTAATTCATGAATAAGTTGGTCTTTAGATTTATCAAATAGTGGTTCCATCATAAATAGGTTTCTGTGAATTCGTTCATATAGCTCAGGGTTGTGTTTTTTTAGCCAGTCTCGGCTTGCATTATTGCAGTATTCAAATCGTTTAATTGAAATACAAATTTCTTGTAATAAGGATTGTTTTTCAACTGTGCTAATTTTAAAGTGATTCACTCTTTCTGCTAAGCTATTACAGACTAGAAAAAATCCATTAAGAAAAGAGCTTTGGTAGCGCTCGAAAACATCATTTTTAATTAGAAACTGGGCAATGATTTTTTGACCTGAAAAGACATCTAATATATGTTTTGTGCTAATCTGCGCGCTAATTGAGTCATTTCGATAGTACCAGTAATAGTACGGTTCTGATACGTGGACTATTTTTTTTGCCTTATAAAATAGTTGTGTAGTGGTTGGTATATCTTCATGAAATAAATTGTTAGGGTATGTTATATTATTTTCTATAAAAAGAGATTTTTTATATATTTTATTCCATGCTGCTCGAAGTATGTGCCCACTTAATAAGTTTTCAAATGTACTGTCACATTTTGGGTGTGACTTAAAAAACACCCCTTTTTCCTCGTTAAATCGCTGATATTCAAATTGTACAATATCGGCATTTTCTATTTCTGCTTTGTCATACAGTGCATATAGCATATTAAGATCAATAAAGTCATCGCTATCAACAAACGAAAGGTATTTACCAGTCGAAATTTTTATTCCAGAATTTCTAGCCGCACTTAACCCCAAATTTTTCTGGTTTATAAGTATAATTCTAGGGTCTTCTTTTTGATAAGAGTGAATAATAGCTAAGGATTTATCTGTAGAGCCGTCATTAACAATAATAATTTCAATTTCTTTTAGAGTTTGATTGATAATACTATCGAGGCAACGATGTAGGTACTGTTCAATATTGTAAACAGGAATGATGATTGATATTTTAGCGGTTTCGGTCAGATTTTTCATTTATAGATTCTATCGGCAGGATGAATAAAAATTTTAGTGACAGACGTTAATTAAATAAATCAGCATATTTAACTCGCTGAAATATTTCTAGCTTTCCACCAACAGTAGCATTAATTATTTTTATTCCCTTATACGGGAGTACTTCTTTAGCATGAATATAGTTTAGTAGAACTCTGTCAAGTTGTGGATTGTGCCATTTTTTTCCTTTCCCAAAATAGTCAGGGTGAAAATGATTAGGATCAGCCTCATTAGATAGGTAGGTATTGTTAATTATGTCTGTCGATGCTGGAACCGTATATGAAAAATCCATGCCTATCAAGTAAATTTCTGTGAATCCTAAAAAACTAGCTAATTGTATGTTTGAGTAAGTAACTGTTTGACCAGCAAAAATTTCTTTGGCGGCATTAAAAGAGAAACGTGGGCTACAAAAGTATGCTGAACTCTGATGAAAAAAACCCTGGTCATAGTTAAAGAAATAAACATTTTCAGATGAGGATATTTGATCTTTATAGCGATAAGGGAAAAATTTATATTGGCAATCTAGTTGATTTATTTCAGTTAAGTTGTCATCAATCACATGATTGTCTTCTACCGTATAAAATGTGGGTTTAAACCCCATTTCTCTAGTTTTATAAAAAATACTATTTACACCAAAAGTGTATTCATTTTTTAATAGAGTCAAGTCACATTTATTGAGTGAAGGGCCATTGCCTATAATGAAGCAGCGGTTGCCAGAAAAATTACCTTTAAGGGAGAAAAGCTTATTGTATTCGTCTTGAGGTAACGGGGTTCTAACGTTTGACTCTAGGGAAGTAGAGGAAAAAGTAACAATTTTTGTCTGTAAGCCCAGCTCGTTTTTTAGATAATTTAAAATGTATTCTTCTCGGCCAAGTACGCTTACAATGATGCAGTCGCAATCAGTTGTAAGTAATGAGTCAGGCGTTCTAACCTGTATGTCATAGGGTAAGTTTTCAACAGGCTTTTGATCGACAATTGCTACCAGTTTATCGGCTAAATAAGGACTAAGAAGCCTGCCTATGGTTCCATATCCATAGAGAGCAATTTTATTGTGTTTCTTTGCTAATGATTCTGTAAGTGCTACTAGTTGATTTATTCTCTCGGATAGCTCTAGATTTTTAATATTATTCATGTTTTTCTATTAAGTTGTAGATTTTTTACCTTAGTCTTTCTTGTTAGAAATTCATTCTACAGTTTTTATTAATAGTTGTTAATTGATATTGTTTAGCATAATCGTAGAGACGCGTAAATACATTAGGTATGCTAATATGTTTTTGTAAAAAACATTTAATAATCAATTGTTTATGAAATAGTTTGGGGTGTGTGAATGGGGGGAGCAAAGTGTGAACTCGAGTTGGATATGTATTTAGTGCCGAAGCATCTCAATAGATAGTTTTGCCGTTAGTCAGTCATGTTTATTGAGATGAGATTAAGGTATAAGGGGTAAGTTTAATCGGAATGTATGATGGTGAAGTCAGTAACTATTAAGTTGTAAAAATTATAGATAGATTTCGTAAGTAATATTTCAAAGTAGTATTATTAAATTTGGTAATAGATTAGGACAGAGTGAGGCTTGAAGTGGTTAAAATTTTATTTTTTTTGGATCCTGTTTTTGAAGTTGAAGGGCCTTTTAAGATGCATGAATGGTTGAGTACTTATGGCGAAATACATAGTCAGCTTAAGTTATTTTTAAGTGACTATGATGCTCGTTTGGTTGCTTTTGATTCGGTTAAGTTAATTCCAAATATTCATTTTGAAAATATTACTATTGCTCTTTCTCAAGAAGATTTACGAGGTGGGTATCAACAGGCGGGTAGTGTCTTTCAGAAGTTAGAGAGAGAGAAGATAGCTTCGGATTATTATCAAAAACTTATAGTTGAACGGCTTTGTGGGTTTGTTCCTGATCTGGTTTTTTTAATCACAGAGTCACGCTGGTTAAGAGAAGCGTTACCGAATGCTATATTTTTAAATTTTGAATTGAATTGGTTTCATTATGCCCCATTACCAAAATTTTGGTGTATTGATAGATCTGGCTATGGTAAGGGGCGAGTTTTATCTGAATATTCAAATGAGATTTTTGAGGAAATGATTTTCGGTGAAAAAGAGATCGCATTCACTAAAAAATTTATAAATATTGTTTTTGAGAAGATGATTCCACCAGCTTCGATTGCCACAGATGTTTTTGATTTATTAAAAGATTTAAAAGAAAGGTTTTCAAAAATTGTTTTGTTACCTTTAGCTGCCCCTTGTCAAGGGGATGGAGAAACCCGAGTCTTTGCAACTTTGGATTATTATTTTGGGAATTTGGATTTTGATGATACTTGTTATCTTATAATTCAGCATCCAGGTGCAAGGGCGCTCGCTAATGGTGAAATAAAATACCTTACTTTTAAATACCCTAATGTGATTATTGATTGTAAAAATAGACCTTTACCTTTAACGCAATATTTAATTCCTCATGTTGATGCGATAGTGGGAAATATGTCAAGTATTGCTTATTATGCGCTTTTTTTTGATAAGGAGCTGATTCATATTGATAAAAATTTCCCTTATGAGGACAGTTATTCTCGATTAATTGCACCGCTAGCTGATTTGATTTCTAAGTCGGATAATGCTGAACGAATGAAAATTTTATTTTGGCTTATTACCTATTATGCTGTGCCAGCAGATAAAATTTTTTCTGGTTCGTGGATGGCTGATTTTGTTTGTAAGGCGCTTTCAGTAGATATAGAAAAGCCATGGGAACAATATGATCGTAAAATAATGCATGAAGTAAGCTGGATGAGGGATTCGTGGACTCCATCATATATAAGTGAAGAATATTTTTATAAAAAGTGGCTGAAGTGTAAGACTTTAGGGCAGAATAATTACTTGATTCAACAGGGGGGAATTGATAAAGGCGGGGCCTTAGTGATGATTCATTTCGTGATGCAGATTTCACCAGAGCAAATGGGATTATTAGCAGATACAATTGATAGCCTAGCTACGCAGTTAACTGGAGCTTGGTCATTAGTAGTAGTTGCTGACTTTGATTCACCAAATATTTTGTTTGATGAAGTTGATGAGTTAACCTGGCGAAAAGTTGATAATAAAAAGAAAAATCAATGTGTTAATAAACTTGTAAGTGAGCTTGTCCCTGACTGGGTGGTTTTAATTGATGCTGGCGTGCAAATTGCACCCTGTTTTTTAAAGTATTGTGAGCGATATCTTGAAATGCATGCGGAGTGGAAGTTTGTTTATTTTGATGAGGACTGTATTAATAGTGATGGGCAATATTGTTTGCCTAAGTTTAAGCCAGACTTTAATTTAGATTTATTGCGTTCAATGCCTTATGTGGGGCCTTTGTGTTTGATTAATAGTGAGGTTTTAATAAGGGTTGGAGGGTTGTCAAACTTTGGGTCAATGGATGGATATGATTTGGTATTAAAAGTTTTTGATTTGTTGGGTGATAGCTCTATTGGTCATGTGCCCGAGGTGCTAATACATGTCCCCCAAGTAATAATTGATAATTACGATGAAAAAACTGTGTGTTGTGTTTTGAAAAATCATTTAAAGCGAAATGATTTTAATGTACCGATTGAGAGTGGGTGGGTGGAGAAAACGTATAAAGTCGTTTATCCGGTTAATGAAGCATCATTAGTTTCAATAATAATTCCAAGCTGTGATCAGCTTTCATTATTAAAAACTTGCGTTGATAGTATTCTTGAAAAAACAAGTTATTTAAAGTATGAAATTATTATTATTGACGTTCAAAGTAAAGATAAAGAAACTAAAGATTATTTTGATGAGATACAAAGGTTAAATTCTAGCAAAATAAGATTTTATAAATACTCGGAGGCTTATAGTTTTTCGGCGGTAACTAACTTTGCTGTCAATAAAGCTACTGGTAATATTTTTGTTTTGTTGTCTAATAATACAGTTATTATACAAGAAAACTGGTTGCATGAAATGCTTAGGCACATTCAGCGCTCAGAAATTGGTATTGTTGGGGTTAAGATTGTATTGTCAACAAAATTGATTCAGCATGCAGGGGTTTTTTTAGGAAAATCTGTTGATGGGCTTGCTATGAATGCCCATGTTGACCATGATATTTCAGCTGCTGGGTATATGAATAGAGCAATGACGGTTCAGGATTTTTCGGTAGTAGCTCCATTTTGTATGATGATGGACAAAAGGGTGTATCAAGAGGTTGGGGGAATAGAGGAAAGTAAGTTTATTAGTCCATATGGAGGGTTTGATTTATGCCTAAAAATTAAGCAGTTAGGCTTGAAGATCTTGTATACGCCATACGCAGTTATAATGCGATCAGGGCAAACGGTTTTTTATAGTGATACTCCTGAGCAAAGAAAGAAGGAAGCTGTTCTGATGTTAGAAAAATGGCTTCCGCAGTTAGCTAATGACCCAGCGTACAATAGAAACCTATCCTTAAAAAATGCTGGCTTTCAAGCAGATACTAGCATGAATGTCTACTGGAACCCTGACTTTAGAGATAGGCCCAAAATCTATGCATTCCCCCCAGATAGTCAAGGTGTTGGTCAATATAGGGTGAGAGCTCCAATAAATGCACTGAC
>ENA-OSET01002054-OSET01002054.1-sediment-metagenome-genome-assembly--contig:-NODE-2054-length-19933-cov-3.750957_pt1 | contig 19933 bp, 18 predicted proteins | sample MGYA00237882_ERZ534229 | MGnify/ENA primary metagenome ERZ534229 (study PRJEB26408, sample SAMN06266212) | sediment metagenome | isolation source: Hudson Canyon methane seep mesocosm | place... | reverse complement strand
CTTAAAACCAACTGAAACCGGAAAACTCTATTATCAGCATTGCGTTAAAATGCTTGAGCAAGCTGAGGAAGCTGATCGAGTTGTCAACAATATGCAGGCAGAGCCAAGTGGCTTGCTACGTATTAGTACGCCGCTCTCATTTGGCACACCTTTTTTTACCGGAGCGATTAAACGTTTTTTAGATCAGTACCCTAAAGTAAATATTGAAATTATTTCTGATGACAAGCAAATTGATATGCTGGAACAAGAAGTAGATATTGCATTTCGTATTGGTCCCTTATCTGATTCAAGTCTGGTGGCTAGAAATCTAGGCACTGCGCGCTTATCACTGTGTGCCTCGCCGGCTTACTTAGCAAAACATGGTGCACCAAAAAGTTTGAATGACTTAAAAATGCATACCTGTATTTCACACCCAGCTTCACCCTGGCTCTTTTGTGGTCCAAATGGACAAGTAGAAGTAGATCCTGCATCCAGAATGATCACAAATGATATGGAAATGCTCAGAAAAATGACTATTGAAGGTTTTGGGATTGGTGCAGCGCCACAAATACTGATTAGTGAGGATATCCGTACAGGGGGGTTAGTGACTGTATTGCCTGAAACACCCTTTGTAGAGCGTACATTTTACTTGGTTTACCCAAGCCGCCGTGAGCCGCCTTCAAAAGTGGTGGCATTTACCGAGTTTATCTTTTCGAGTTGTCAGCCAATTCCACCTTGGGAAACGTTAACAGAGGTCTTTAATACGAATCCCCATTTGGATAGTGTCAAAGCAGCCTCTAAAAAGCTGCATTCAATAGGGAGTTAATGTGGCTGAAGAAGAAAATCACTCAGGTGAGTCGTCTTTCATGGATGAAATGTCTGATGTTAAGCCTTTGAAGCAAACAAAGGCGGAGCTGAGTAAAAAAGCTGAAGACACGCCGGGTCATGTAGTTAGACGAAGCCATGCGGTGAAAGACAATGTGTCCACAGACCCTTTAATGTCTACTAGCATTATTAATTTAAAGTCGAATGATATTTTAGCCTTTCGGCGGGATGGCGTGCAGCACGGCGTATATAAAAAGCTAAGGATGGGGCGTTACGAAATTGATGCTTGCTTGGATTTGCACAGATTGACGGCTGAAGAAGCTAGGCGAGATGTATACAGCTTCTTAAGTGAATGTCAGCAGTTTGATTTAAGGGTTGTCATTATTTTACACGGTAAGGGTGACCGAAACCCTGATCAAATAGCGACGCTTAAAAGTCACTTAGCGGTATGGCTTCCACAGGTTGATGAAGTTTTGGCCTTTCACTCAGCACAAAAACAGCATGGTGGCACGGGTGCTGTGTATGTTATGTTGAAAAAAAGTGACCAGGCTAAGCAAAGTAATCGGGAGCAGTACGGCTTAAAGTGATTATTTATTAACTTTGTGACTGCTGGTCATAATTTATTGACACTTCTCTTTGCTTGCGTCATCCTGCCGTTCTAATAAAAAATATTCCAGAGGCTGGCTCATGCAGATCAAAATAAACGGTATTGAAAAACAAATTGATGTCGATGCGGATACGCCCTTGCTTTGGGTTATTCGTGATGAGATTGGCCTAAAAGGCACAAAGTTTGGTTGTGGTCGTGGTTTGTGTGGCGCTTGTACCGTTCATTTGAATGGCATGGCGATTCGTTCATGCATTACGCCTATATCGGCCGTTGAAGGCCAATCAATTGATACCATTGAAAGTTTAGCTCAAGAAGATGGCAGGCTGCACCCTTTGCAGGACAGTTGGCTAGCGCATAATGTGCCTCAATGTGGTTATTGTCAGTCCGGGCAGTTGATGTCTGCCAGTGCCTTATTAGCCAGCAATTCAAACCCTAATGATGACGACATTGATATGGCAATGTCGGGAAATATTTGTCGTTGTGGAACTTACCCTCGTATTAAAGCAGCGATTAAAGATGCGGCTCAAACTATTCACAAAAAACAACAGAACAATAAAAATTCACAAGCAATGACTGATCTTGCTTATGAAATTAAAGTTTAAGAGGAAGCCTCATGGATAATCAAACACAAGCTTTAAACACGACTCGACGTCGTTTTTTACAGGTTTCTTTAAGTGCTGCCGGTGGACTTTCTCTAGGTTTAACCCTTCCTGGTTGTGCCGCTTTTAGGGAAAATACGATTAATGATGAAGGTAGCTGGAGCGCGAATTCCTGGCTTGAAATAACACCAGATAACCGCATAATTTTTACCCTAGATCGTGTAGAAATGGGGCAAGGGACTTATACTGGCTTGAGCACTTTATTGGCAGAAGAGCTTGAAGTAAATCCGAATGATATAGACGTTGTTTTTGCTGGAGCACATAAACCTTATCGTAATCCTGACTATGGCTTACAGCTAACGGGGGGCAGTAATAGCTTATCTTCAAGTTGGCAGCAAATTCGTGAGGCGGGTGCGAGCGCACGCGCTTTATTACTTTTGGCAGCCGCAGATGCTTTAAAAGTCCCCAAAGATTATTTGAAAACTGAAAATGCTTTTATTGTCCATGCTGGCAGTGGTAAACGCCTATCTTATGGTAGCTTGGCAAAATTAGCTTCTAAACAGAATATTCCATCAGATCTAAATTTAAAAGCCCCGTCTGAATATCGTTATATTGGCAAACAAAACAAGCGTTTGGATAGTCAACAGAAAGTGAATGGTACTGCCGTTTATGGCATTGATGTTGAAATAGAAGGTATGCGTTATGCTGTTGTCAGTCGCGCGCCTTGGATTGGGGCAACACTTAAATCATATAATGGTGCTGAGGTTGAAGCTTTAGCGGGTGTTGAAAAGGTGCTTGAAATTGAAACTGGTGTGGCGATTGTTGCAGAAAGTTATTGGAAGGCCCGGAAAGCACAGGAAAAATTAAAACTTCAATGGCAGCGTGATGCCGATGCGCCACTTAATAGTGATGATATCACTGCATTGTATCGGCAGCAGGCGCTCGATGATGAGGGTAACTCCAAACGCAGTGAAGGAGATGTGGACGCGGCATTTGAAGCGGCTAACAAAGTACTGGAGTTTGAGTTTGAAGCCCCTTTCTTGGCTCACGCTACGATGGAGCCCATGAACTGTACTGCACATGTACATGATGGAAAGGCTGATATTTGGACAGGTACTCAAGCCCCTGATATTGCTCAAGTAGCTGTCGCAAAAGTCACCGACGTTTCACTCTCGGATGTCACGATTCATAATCAATTTCTTGGTGGTGGTTTTGGTCGACGTTTGACGCAGGATTTTGTCGCTGAAGCGGCAGAGATTTCTTATAAAGCAGGTGGCGTGATTAAGTTAGTTTGGTCGCGAGAAGAAGATACCCAACATGATGTTTATCGACCTTCGGCCTTACATAAAATGCGTGCGGCAATTGATGAACAGGGTTTACCAATTGCATGGGACCACCACATTATTGCGCCTGAAATAATGGACTGGTATGTTTGGGATGCTTCACCGGCAATGTTTCCCTGGGCACCTAAATTTATGTACCCCATGTTTGGTCATGTAGGTTTGTTGACTGCAGGTTTAACCCCTGCGACCCCTGCCGATACCAGTGCCATTGAAGGTGCTGATGACTTACCTTATAGCATTCCCTCTATTGAAGTTCGGCATACCAAAGCCGATGCGGGTATACCTATTTCATACTGGCGCTCTGTCGGCCACTCTCACAATGCGTTTGTAGTAGAAAGTTTTATTGATGAGCTTGCTCACGAGGCCGGGCAGGATGCGCTTGAATTTAGACGTACATACTTGAAGAACTCACCGCGTTTGCTCAATGTGCTTGAGCTTGCAGCTAAAAAAGGTCAGTGGGGTAGAACTTTGGCGTCTGACGTGTATCAAGGTATTGCGGTACACAAGTCATTTAATTCTTATGCTGCGCAATTAGTTGAGATTAAGATAACGGGTAATGAAGTTCAGGTATTAAAAGTGGTGTGTGCGATAGACTGTGGACTCGTTGTTAACCCTGACATTGTTACCATGCAAATGGAAAGCGGTATTATTTTTGGTATTACTGCTGCACTGTATGGCGAAATTACTTTTAAAGATGGTCAGGTTCAGCAAAGTAATTTTCACGACTACCCGATTTTGCGAATGAACCAAAGCCCTGAGATAGAAACTGTCATTGTAGAAAGCAAGGAACCCCCAACGGGTGTAGGAGAGCCAGGTGTGCCGCCCGTTGCTCCTGCTATTGCAAATGCGATGTTTAAAGCAACAGGCAAGCGCTACCGTCGTCTTCCTTTGAAGTTGGTGTAATAAGCCGAACTTATGCACAGTATTAATTTAAGTGTCATTCGTTCAGTTTGTACCTGGTTACAACAAGGAGATATCGTTTGGTATGCTACTGTCGTGCATACTTGGGGAGCATCTCCCCGGCCAGAGGGGAGTCTTTTTGCCTATTCGCCAGGCTTGAATGAAGTTGCAGGTTCGCTTTCGGGTGGGTGTATTGAGCAAGACCTGATTGAAGAGCTAAAACAAAGGGAAATAACCAGGCTTCCTCAAGTAAAGCATTATGGCGTTAATGAAGAGGAAGTTCGGCGTTTTCAATTGCCCTGTGGTGGTCAGATTGAATTAATGCTTGAGTGTCTTCAGCCGGAAGCTGACTGCTTAAGCCACTTTAAAACAATAGAGTCAAGGCTTTTAGCGCGTAAGCGAGTCGCACGAAACGTAATGCTTTCTTCTGGAAAGTGCACTGTTGAAACAGAGCTATCGCAAGGTAATGAAAACCTGCAATTAACAACTGAGTTAATGAAACACACCCTTGGCCCTGAATATCGTTTACTCATCGTGGGCGTTGGTGAGGTAACGCGTTATCTGATATCGCTAGCATTGGCGGTTGAGTTTTCTGTCACAGTGTGTGATTCACGTAAAGACTTTATTGAAAGAAATAGTTATCTGGAGGAGGGGGTTGAGGTTATAGCGTGCCTGCCTGATGATTTGGTGCGAGCACAATTTAGTGATGCGCATTGCGCCATAGTCGCCTTAGCTCACGATCCAAGAGTGGATGATTTAGCCTTAATGGAAGCATTGGATAGTGATGCTTTTTATGTGGGCGCGATGGGGTCAGCAAAAACTACGGAGAACCGCATTAAACGTTTATCGTCTTTGGGGATCAACTCCTCACAACTGGAAAGGTTACATGCGCCAATTGGTTTGAACATTAAAAGTAAAACCCCGCCAGAAATTGCTGTTTCAATTATTTCCCAGTTAATTGAACAGCGTCAATCACATCACTTTTTAGTATAATTTCGTTACAAAAATACACCGTCAGAAAAGATAAATAACGGCTTGGATACCGTTTCTGTTAGTCCCCGTAAACAAAAAGTGAATTAATGTTATTTGTTTATTTTTTGCCAAAATAACCCTGTCTCTGCTCTTTATCTCCTCTATATTTATCTGCGAAACTTATTGCAGCTTCGCGAGACTAGATTGATTATTTCAGATTATCAGTCTTATTAATTCACATGAGAAAGAGAACCACTTGAGTCAACTCACGCTTTATAGTCAATTCAATATGCGCAAACCATTTTTGGTTTCGAGTGATATTGAGGATGTGGCCGGATACCTGGCAGAAGACGGCGTGCGCTTTGAACAATGGTTATTACGATCCCAATCGGAGGAGGAAGACGGCAATAGTCGTTCAGATGAAATACTGAATCGTTACCATTTTGAAATTGAACAACTGAAAAATGAAAAACACTATAAGTTTGTTGATGTGGTTTCAGTCTCAAAAAATAATGACTTTGCTTCGGCATTGCGAAACCGTTTTCTATCTGAGCATACCCATACTGAAGATGAAGTAAGATTATTTTTAAGTGGTACTGCGCTATTTTACTTACACATAAATGCGCGAATTCATATATTACAATGTGAACGAGGCGATTTTTTAACCATTCCGCAAGGCGTAAAACATTGGTTTGATATGGGGCCAAGGGCAGAATATAGTTGCATACGTTGGTTTAATTCTAAAGAGGGCGTTCGTAATGAATTGACTGGCTCCTATGTGGCAGAATCTACCCCAAGGTGGGAAACAATTTTAGGCCGACCTACAACTAAATAAGTACAAAAATAACAATAAAATAATAAATACTTGATCTGGCTTCTTTGAATCAAACAATTAACCTTCTATCCTCAACCCTTACAAAAAATATATTTTCTTGTCACATTAATACCTTTCATTAATTTTTTAATCTGGCAGACTGATATACACTAATTTCATCATTTGAACACAGGTCGTAAGGACTAAGACGAGGTATTTGTGGATCTGATTGAAGCACGTTCAATGCAGGCTAAATGCATTATTAACCTGATGACAGTGATTGCCAAAGACAACCTGTCTATCGCGCAGCGCGATGACCTTCCCAAAAAAGCCTACGATATAGGCTGCCTAGTAGGTATGTTGGAAGGTGAAGTGTTCAAGCTATTGCGTAGTAGCAGTAGTATTGTTGATAACCTACCCTTTAAAGGGCAAATACTTGAACAGTTTGTGAATGGTATTACCGTCGTGATCCATCGTTTGCTGTTAGATGAAAACCAGAACCAACTAGCCCAAGACCAACGACGTCTGGATGCTATTCGTACAGAATTAAAATCAAACCTAGAACACTCCGAAACCTTACTTGAAAACGCCTCCCGTCTGGAAAGCGCATTAAGTAGCAATAAGTTATTCGGCGAGTCTGTCGAAGTACTGGAATCTTTCCGCACTCATGTCGATACCATGCGAAATATGTGTACGGTAAAAGGTCAGGAGCATGAAATGCTAAATATTCTAGTCGACAAAAATGAAGAGTTATTGGGCCATACCGACAAATCCCTGAAAGCCTTGCCTAAAATGGACGAAGTAACAGCTTTGGTTGACCTTAGACAAGAGTTTTTACGCTTAGGGCAGGATGCCTAAGTAAGGTTCGTGTTTTCGCGACGAAAAGTCGCGAAAATTTAAAAGCTAATTATTTATCTTCTTTGTCTCCTCAGACAAGCGTTTGGCTTGCTGTCCATCTTTGTCAAAATTATCAGCGGCTAACCATTCAATAAAGCAGGGGCGAAGCTGCTTCCATTCATTGTCCAAAATTGAAAACCACGCGGTATCACGGTTGTGGCCCTTTACTACTTGAGCTTGTCGGAAGGTGCCTTCATATTTAAAACCATAGCGTTTGGCAGCTGAGATCGAAGGTAAATTCAAGTCATTACATTTCCACTCGCAACGTCGGTAGCCTAGTTTAAAGACCGCGTCGATCATTAAAAAAATGACCTCAGTAGCTGCCGGTGTTTTTTGTAATTGAGGGGAAAAGCTCAAGTTGCCAATTTCAATGCTTGCGGCATTAGGGCTCATTCTTAAGTAAGAGCATAAACCCAATGCTTGATCGTCTTTAGATTGAATTAGATAAGCAAAGGCAGTTTGTCGTTCATTGCTATTTAAGCCTGTAATCCAGTTTTCATATTCTGAAAGTTTAGTAAAAGGGCCATAAGGCAGGTATGTCCATAAACTATCTTCCGCTTTATCAAAAGCCTTCATTAACTGCGGTGCATGCTGTGATTCTAATTTCACCAACTTGCAATATACGCCCTCAATGCTTTGTGTTTCATTAGCAACTTGAACGGCCTGTGGTGATTTCCAATTTTTAAGCTCGAAACCGATGGTTTGATTAAATTCATTTTTCATAATATTTATGTGTTGGTTTTAGCTATATTTATGAATCAAATGCTGTACAACCAAGGCTAGTTGGCTGGAGGTACCATGTTTCATTATATGATGTAAGGTTTCAATATTGGGTAAGCCCTTCAAACCGTCTTTTTTAGGAAAGATTGCATCCGTAATAGTATTCATAAATTCATCATGGCAAATACTCGACATCAACCTTAAACCTTTCGAACTTAATATTGCTTGGTCAAGAGCTTCTTGTCTCAAAGTGCTTTCAAAGCTAATAAACTCTTCTTCAGCGAGCCAAAGCATCGCCCCGAAGCAACATTGAAAACGGTCACTATGAAGGCCGTATTCATCGGCCTGATCTGGCCCGGAAATGTCTTCAACATAAACATTACTTTTCTTTGGGAATGCCTGGTAAAGCTGTTTGAGGATTTTAGTGCAATCCCGATAAAATTCTTCAATGTGAATGTCGAACATACTAGCTTTGCTCACCAGGCTTTAAAAAGTCTTCAGGTAATTGCTGGTAGCTTTCCAAAAAAGTTTCAAAGCGGTTGATCGCATCTTCAAGTACATCGACCCGGGGTAAAAATACAAAGCGGTAGTGCTGATGATCACCTAAATTAAAACCGGTACCATGTACAATTAAAATGCGTTGTTGCTTGAGTAAATCTAATACTAGTTGTTCGTCGTTATAGATGGGGTGAATCTCAGGGTCTAACTTTACAAACATGTATAAAGCGCCCTTAGGTTTCACGCAAGAGACACCTTTTATTTTATTCAGCATATTACAGGCGAGCTCTCTTTGCTCCCATAAACGACCTCCTGGAATAATCAGATCTTTAATACTCTGATAGCCACCGAGCGCTGTTTGAATTGCATATTGAGCAGGTACATTACAACAAAGTCGCATAGAAGCTAGCATATCAACGCCATCGACAAAATCTTCAGCCAAATGCTTTGGTCCGCTTATGACCATCCAACCTGAACGGTAACCCGCTGCGCGATAAGCTTTTGACAAGCCATTGTAGGACAAAGTAAAAACATCATTTGAAAGAGCTGATAAGGTGTGGTGCTCAGCGCCGTCGTATAAAATTTTGTCATAGATCTCGTCAGCGAGTAAAACCAGATCATGTTCCCGTGCAACTTCTATTAGTTGCTTAAGCAAAGTCTCAGGGTAAACAGAACCTGTCGGGTTGTTTGGGTTAATCACGACCAAAGCTTTTGTGTTCTCGGTGATTTTGCTTTTGATGTCCTCAATACTAGGAAACCATGAATTGTCTTCATCACAAAGATAATGAATAGGCTTGCCGCCACTTAAGGTGACAGCCGCTGTCCAAAGCGGGTAATCCGGTGCAGGGATCAGAACTTCATCACCATTGTTCAGCAGTGCTTGCATTGACATGACGATCAATTCACTTGCGCCATTTCCTAAATAAATATCTTCAATATCTATGCCTTGAACATTCTTGGATTGATAGTGTTGCATCACGGCTTTGCGTGCCGAATATAAACCTTTTGAATCACTATAACCTTGTGCATTGGGCAGGTTACGAATCACATCCGTTTGAATTTCTTCAGGAACATCAAACTCAAAAGGAGCAGGGTTACCAATATTTAGTTTTAAAATTCGGTGGCCTTCCTCTTCAAGACGTTTGGCCTCACGCGCGACTTCACCTCGAATGTCATAACATACATTGTCGAGTTTTGAGGACTTCTTAATTCTTTTCATGAGGGTAGTCACCTAATTAATATCTAGAGTAGTGCTGGGCCAATCTTTCATTCTAATAAATTACACGAGATATGGAATGTAAATTAGCAGAAATAATGTGGTTTAATTCAAAGGATGACGTTAAAAATATTATGTTATCTAGCTAAGGGCAAGGTTTAATTGGATATCTTAGTGTTTTTGTCGGCCTTGTATAGACTAGCGTCTTAAGAGGTAGGGCTAAGAGGTGCCGTTTTGAATACCTGCCTGCTTTAAGTATTCAGCCGGATTTACTTCAAATTCAGCTTTAAAAAAACGACGAAAACCAGAGCTAGTTTGAAAGCCTAATTGCTCCGCTGCATAGTCAATACTCTGTTGCTTTTGAATCAGGTATATTTTGGCTAGCTCTCGTCTAGCAAGGTTCGCGATATGAGAGAATGAGAGTTCTTGTTTATTTAATTTTTTTTGTAAACCTCTAACCGAGATATTAAGCATCGTTGCTAATTTTTTGCTGTTAAATGATTCAGGGTGATGCTGCAAAAGAAAGCAAACTGCCTTATGTTCAAAGTTATGTTGTCGGTCAGTTAGTCGTAAATTATCTAAGCATTTATTCAGGTACATTTGATGAAGAGCTGGATTATAGCTAGACATGGTTTGATAGAGGTACTTTTCATCAAATTCTAATAAACACAGAGGGGCGTTGAATTGAATTTGTTCGCCGAATGATTTCTGGTACTCATCTTCATAAGTTGGCTTATCATAATCCAAACAAAGTCTTAGTGGTTGGAAATTCGTATCAACGGCTTCTCTAATTGCATTGACGATATAAGAAAATGAAGCTTCAGCGCAGAACCGCCTTTGACAAGGGTGTACACGTGTTTTGAAGGGAAAGGTGATTGATATAGATGTCACCCCTTTCCTATGTGAAATGAAAGGATAGTAACTGGCACCATGAACATAATAAGTTCTTTCGATAATGTCGAATGCAGACCTTAAATTCTGAGATGTAATAAGAATTCTGGAGAAGTCACAAAGGTTAGATGGTGAGAGGTACCGGCCGTATCTGATACCTATATCAGAATTAGGTTGGGCAGAATAAATTGATTTGATGAGCTTACCGTAAACGGCATTTGAGTCATGGTCAGCGTTATGCTCTGAAATTAAACGCTGAATGCCCAAGCTATTCAGCTTGAGTTCTTCAGGTATAATTTCAAGAAGTAATCTCGGATATATGTCATCGAGCATAAAATGGCCGCACTAACTTATGTTTCAGTCAAATATATTCATTGGCTAATCTTTAATGAGACTAAAAAAAGTGTAGTACAAATGTTGTAATTTAGGCGTATTATTTGTACCAATCGTGCAAGCGTATGTAGATCTAGTATTCATATTAATACCGAACAATATTGTTTTTATGGTTGTATTTGTTGGCTAAAAACTAAAAGACACGTTAGAGCTGTTTAACCTGTTAGACGGTGAGCTCCTTGGTATTTATTATTACTATATGTCGTCCTTTATCACCTGATACTAACTAAAAATAACAGTGATTTGAATGAATGAGTGATAAAAGCGAACACCTTTGACTTAATTGGGCGCATTTGGTTGTTATGCCGCGTTTTAATCGTGCTATCTTTTAGTGAATATGTGTTTTTTGACTAAAAGAATAACTGACATAAAAGAGAAGTTTTGAAGCGTTACCCATATTCGTGTTATCGCTAGCTGAAATTTTCTTTGGTGCTATATTTTATATTGAATGCTATACAAACAGTATTGTCGATAAATATTACAAGTTGATTTAATGACCAAATTAAAGCGTGCCTTCCTCATTACAGTATTTGTGCTAAGTTCGCTGCTTAGTATGACGGCACTATCTGCTTCATTAAAAGTGATCGTGAATGCTTCCGTAGAGGAGAACCACCTAAAGTTGAAAGACTTAAGGTCTATTTACACCATGAAGAAAAACTTATGGTCTAACGGAGATAGGATTGCCGTATTTGTTTTATCTGATGATAATGCAACACACAAAGAGTTTTGCCGGAAGTTGCTTAAGGTTTTTCCTAGGCAGTTGGAGTCTGTTTGGTATCGCTTAGTTTACTCAGGGACAGGGGAGAAACCTGTTAGTGTGAATAGTGAAAAAGAGATGATTGAGCTAGTCACAAATACACCTGGTGCAATTGGATACATTCAGTCAGAGAGCCTGCATGAAGAAACAAAAGTTATTTCGATTAAGTAGTATTTTACTCCTACTGTTTTCAGATTCCCTGTTTGCAGATCAAAATGAGTGGTTTCAGCGAAACAGCTGGAATGCATTTGTCAGTCAGACGGCTATTTATAGCAGCGATTATAATTTCTTAAGTCAATCTGACGATAGGCTTTCGTTTGATTTATGGGAAGCAGGTCTTCTAGTTTCAACGGCAGTAAAAAATAAGTTAACTTTTTCGGCCCAAGTACTGGGGCGTAAAGTAAGTGAATCAAGTGGTAACGATCTGCGAATTGACTATGCCTTTTTCAGTTATCCGCTTTATCAAACGGTGAATGATACATTTGGGCTTAGATTAGGGCGGATACGTTCATCCTATGGTTTATATAATGAAACTAGAGATATACCACATACGCGTACTGGTATCGTGATGCCTCAGTCTATGTACTTTGATATGACACGAAACACATTTTATTCTGCCGATGGTATTGAGTTATTTGGGTATCGTGATTTTGATGACCGGCGTTTATCGGCTCAAATATTTTTTAGTAAGCCTGTTGCTGATGAAGATGAAACCGGTGAGGTTGCATCTTTAAACCCAACTAACTTGAAGGGGGATAAAAGTCTACTTGCTAAAATTAGTTATGGTTCAGAATATGACGGCTTTCGTACCTCTTTTACCTATTACAGACCTGAGTATAAAGTTGATGTGTCTTTTCCCGTAGGGATGATGACGGTAGTAGATAATGATGCCTCATTCTATTCAGAGAGTATGATTACATCGCTTGAGTATAATCAGTTTGATTGGTCAGTGACCACCGAGTATTTAAGACACAAATTTTCTACTAATATGCCAGCTTTAGGAGGTGTTCCTGGTTTACAAGCCAAGAATATTGGTTATGAAGAGTCATTTTATATTCAAGGTTTATATCGTTTTAGTGAGCAGTGGGAGAGTTATGTGCGTTATGACTCGACTGAACGACATGTAAATAGAGCACTGCTTGATAATGAAAAATGGCACGATATAAATTTTGGCGGTTCATATAGGCCAAGTGAAAATTGGTTGGTAAGAGCTGAAGTGCACTATATCGAGGGTTTAGCGCGTATATTAAGTCGAGATAATGTCACTTCTTCAGCTCAAGACCCCTATTGGACAGCTGCAATGTTTCAAATAGCTTATAAATGGTAAATGTGTAGGAAATAATATGAGTGAACAAGTGCTAGATAAAAGATATTTCAGTATTAAGTGGCAGGCTTTTAGTCTGACTAGCTTAGTATTGGCAACTATCTTTGGTGCTTTCCTTATTTTTATTTCTGAGTCTACATTGCGTCAGTTTGAAATTGGTCGTAGCCATATATATAGCCAAAACAAACAACAGCTAGATAGCTTAATTGAAGTAGCGGCTGAAAAAATCATTCAGTTTGCAAATACAGCGACCACTAATGACTACTTAGTGGAAGGGCTTGTTAATCAAGATCAAGAATTACTGCAAGAAAAAATTGATGAATTAAGCTGGACCTTACAAGTTGATGCGGGTATTGAAGATGTATCCGTTTTTAGTACTAATGGCGGCTTGATGGCATTGGTGGGGAATCCTGGCGAGCGTAAATTATTAGATGCGATACTTTCATCTGAAAGCCCGCAGTGGAACGTGACTTGTGATTCTAAATGTTATGTGCAAGGTGGAACACCTGTTATTTTTGAGGGAATAGTGGTTGGTGCTTTGCTGCTGTCGGAGCCGCTTTCTAATGTAATGCTTCGGTTTCAGCATATTTCGAATATAGATACCGGCCTGTTAACTAACCAAAAGAGTGTGAATGAGTTTCATGAATTTATCCCATCATGGGATAAAAACTTAGTTGCTTTAACCAATCCTCAAAACAGTAAAGCCATTATCAATAGTGCATCAACATTATATTCTCTGGAAGAACTTACAGACGGTGTTCATTTAGTCGATATTAATAATGAAGTATTTGAACTGCGTGCATTACCATTAAAGGACAATCAAGTCGTTGTTATTTCCAATGTGTCACAAGATGTTGTGAGTATGGAGCAATCACAAGACCAAAGTGTTCGTATCAGTATTGTTTCGCTGATTGTAGCGGAACTACTGTTGCTGTTTCTGTTATGGAAACCGATGACAAGGCTTAAAAAGACCGCCAACATATTACCCCTACTAGCGGAGCACCGGTTTGGTGATGCGAAAAAATCTTTTAAGGCGCTTAGTAAGCGGAATATGTTTACTGATGAAACAGACCTATTAAATGTGACGGCATTAAAGCTGAGTACAGAGTTAGAAAGCCTGCAAGGTCAATTAGAAAAACGTGCTACTCAACTTACATTAAGAGGCGAAGAGCTTGAAAAAGAAAGAGACTTTGTCAATCAGTTACTCGATACCGTGCATGCGATTATCATCATTCAGGATGAGAACGGGAACATTCAACTCTGTAATAAATTTGCTGTTCGACTAACGGGCTACTCCTCTATTGAAATGAGAGGACAAACATTTATTTCTTTGCTTGAAGATACAGGGGAAACAGACAGAATTTCCCGTCGAATTTTTGATGTGATTGAAGGGGAACTTAGCGAATATCAGCATGAGGCTGTGTTGAAGACCAGAGATGATGAAAAGTTACACTTAGCCTGGCGTCATGCTGTTCTTTATAATCATGATGATGAGTCACGACAAGTACTTTCTGTGGCAGTTGATATTTCTGCAAGAGTTAAAGCTGAACAAGAATTGGCTTGGTTGGCTAACCATGACACCTTGTCTGGCCTGTTAAATCGTAGAAGATTTGAAGAAGAGTTGCACAACTGCCTTGCAGAGTCTGATCGATTTAACCGTAACTTTGCCGTGATGTTTATTGATCTAGATGACTTTAAATTGGTAAATGATAATTTCGGCCATTACATCGGTGATGAGTTAATCAAGGCCGTCGCTAAATCACTTGAAGAAAACTCAAGAGCTACTGACGTGGTGGCGCGTCTTGGCGGCGATGAGTTTGGTGTTATTCTTCGAAGTTTTAAAGATGATGAACTAGGTAGTATTGTTGGCCGTCATAGCCTTGCTTTAACTAATATTAAGCTCAAAGATAATAAACATGGTATTCAATGTACCGCGAGTATTGGTGTAGCGACGATGCAAAATGGTGATAAAAACATAGATGATATTATCGCAAATGCGGATGCCGCGATGTATAAAGCCAAGCAGGATGGTAAAAATAGTTGGCGTTTATATCAGCCTGATATGAAACTAAAATAGTCAAAATATCAGCGCTTCTTTTCAGTTTTACTTCTGCGTTATTCTTCCTTTTCTCTGTATTGCTTATACGTAATTTAATAGGTTTGGCTTCTTAGTGTATTAAACAAAAGTGTGAGCACGTTCTCATTTTAAAAGTTGAGTGAACGTTGTTCAGATATAGTTTGCTTAAAAGCGAACGTTTAACGCTGGGTGTACACTTTTCGCCTACCTGAAAAAAAGTTAATCAAGCTATGGTTTGATCTCCAAATAAATAAATACAATTACTGGAGAAATACATGAAAAAATTAGTATCAAACTTAGTTAAGCTGGCAACTGTTGCCGCTATAGCTGTCAATATTGTGGGTTGTAGTATCGAGGCAGATTATGTCGAGAATGCAGATCGAAATGATGTGATTACCTTAGGTGATTCAATATTCGATTTGAATGGTGTTGTACAGGAGACTTTAGAGTCTTATGCGGGGCAAACATTCCGTGATTACACCACGAGTGGTGCAGAAATTTCAGGTGGCTCTTTAGCGCCAGCAGTGGATGTGCAGTACGCTGCTGCAAAAGCAACTGACCCTAATATCAATACGGTTGTTATGAACGGCGGTGGTAACGATATTTTAATCCCCGCGATGTTATTTGACCCATATGGATGTCGTACTCACTGGTGGCGTTGGAATATCTCATCTAGCTGCGTGAGCTTAATAGAAGATACCTACGTTCATGCTGTTAATTTACTTAACCAAATTGATGCTGATGGTGCCGAAAATGTTGTTTACATGGGCTACTATGAAACGCCACGTGGTAACGCAAACCTAAGTAAAGCGGTCCAAACAGGCGTGGCATACTTGTCGTATGCATGTGATACCGCAACCAATGCAAATTGCACGTATGTCAATACACTTGGAACGGTTCCAGCCTCTCAAGTTGAGAGTGATGATATTCACCCAACGCCAGAAGGTTCAGTTAACTTAGCTAACCAGGTTTGGCCTGTACTACAGCCTCTACTTTAATTATTTTAGTTGATTGAAATAGGAGGGGCTTAGCCCTCCTATTTTACTTTTTTAAACTAAGTTGATGAATAAGGTTCAGATGCGTACATTTAGAGGGTAATCGTACGTGTTTCGTCTACCTTAAATATATTTAACTGGGCTAATCTAAAGTCTCCAAATAATAAAATTAATATAATGGAGAAAGAAATGAAAACAACAATTTCAAATGTAGTAAAAATGGCAAGTACATTGGTTGTCGCTGCTAGTGTTGTGGGTTGTACTGGTTCGCCATATGTTGAAAATGCAGATCGAAATGATGTGATCACCTTAGGTGATTCTATATTCGATTTGAATGGCCAAATTCAAGCAAACCTTGAAGCTTGGGCAGGTGAGACCTTCCGTAATTACACCCAAAGTGGTGCTGAGTTGTCTGGTGGCGTTTTAGCACCAGCGGTTGACTCTCAATATGCTACTGCAAAAAACACTAACCCAAATATCTCAACGATTGTGATGGATGGTGGTGGTAATGATATTTTGATTCCGGCAATGCTCTTTGATCCTTATGGATGTAAAACTCACTGGTGGCGTTGGAATATATCTTCTAGCTGTGTGAGCCTCATAGAAGATATATATGTTTCCGGTGTTAACTTATTAAATCAGATGGATGCTGATGGAGTAGAAAATGTTGTGTATTTGGGGTATTACGAATTACCACGAGGTAATAGTAATTTGAACCAAGCTGTTGCCTATGGAGATGCCTACCTAGGTTACGCCTGTGAGACAGCTACAAATGCGAGTTGTACTTTTGTTGACCCTAGAGGGCATGTACCCGCTTCTGATGTAGAAAGTGACAACATCCACCCAACACCAAATGGTTCATTAACGCTAGCGAATCTGATCTGGCCGGAGCTGGAACCTTTATTGTAAGTTAAGCGATTTAAAAGGAGTTTGGTAGACAGGGATGTTTACCAATTTTAAGCATCAAAGCAAAACAGATAATTAAGTAAAAATAAAATAATAAATGGGTAAACACATGGCGCAGTCAATTAAGAGTAATTTAGTTTTAGCGGGTTCCAGTATATTGTTGGGTGTCGCTGTTCTAGCCTATTTCAATTCTTATGTTTCTCAATCAGATAAAACAGGCGCTACTACTGCAGTGATTCCTGGAAAGATAAGCGAGGCAATTGTAGTGCCTGATCTCTCTCATATCGCTTTACCTAAAGCTGAACCTGTTGCTCAGGCTGCAGATGAATTCGAAGCCCTGAAGCTAGACTTAATTGAGAAGGTTCGCCAGCAGTATAGTAGTACGATTGAAAGCATTGCTGTGCAAGTATCACTTAAAGCGTTTCTGGTTGACTTAAGTAAGCAATACCCTGAACGAGGAAGGGTGTTATTTGAAGCAATTATTAGAGCTGCTTTTCCTGATTTGGCTGATGAAATTTTTCGAGCCGTTGACACGATGGTAATTTACGATGAATGGCTGCTTGATAATGTGCTTGCTCTCAATGATATGCCACCGCTGGAATACAACGGCGAGCTCTGGAAAAAACGTAGAGAGCTGTTTGGGGACGATGCCAATAGAATTTGGTCATCAGAAATAACAGCCCAAGAAGAAAGAAGAAAGGCTTTACATAAAACCGTCGCAATGCTTGATCAAGCCTACGACACAACCATGAATGAACGTGTTTATATACTTCAGTCAGCTTATGAAGAGCAGTATTCTGAAACCGTAGAAAACGTCGTATTTGATAGTAATGGTGTATTAGCGCAAGTTCTTTTCGGCTTTGATTCTGTTCAAAAAGAACTGGCCGCTATGAGTAATGAAGAGAGACAAGCGCAGATTGATTCAGTGCGCCGTACAATAGGGTTTGATGAACAACAAATCGCATATTATGCCGAACAAGATCAGATCAAAGATAAACGATGGTTAAACGGTTACAGTTATATGGAAGCACGACAAAGCCTATATGACTCCCTTACTGGCGAAGAGCTAGATCTTGAACTGAACGTGTTAAGAGAAAAACATTTTAAAAATGAAGCCACAACAATTGCACGAGAAGAGCGTGATGATTTTTTTAGGTTTAAACGTCCACGCGTTTATGGGCGGAATTAAAGGTATTCGATGCATTATGAATAGGTATAGTTAATATCTATCGACTCAATAAAGTTAATTAGTTATAACTAATCAACTGATCTGGTTAAACTAGTCTTACATTAAATAAGTGATGTAAACATTCACAAAAGTGAGGCTAGTTATGACTATTCAAACAGTTCCAAGCGTTGTATTTAAAACCCGAGTTAGAGATGAATCTGTTGAGGGCGAAAACCCTTTCAAATGGGAAGACAAAACCACGTCTGACATCTTTGCAGGAAAAAGTATTATCGTTGTCGCACTTCCTGGTGCTTTTACACCCACATGTTCAAGTACGCACTTGCCGGGTTATGAAAACAAATATCAAGAGCTAAAACGTAAAGGCATTGATGAAGTGTACTGCTTAAGCGTAAATGATGCCTTCACTATGTTTCAATGGTCGAAGCATTTGGGTGTTGAGAATATAAAAATGTTACCTGACGGAAATGGTGATTTCACTCGCTTAATGGGGATGCTGGTGAAGAAAGAAAACCTAGGGTTCGGTGACCGCTCATGGCGCTACTCCATGCATTTGGTTGATGGAGAAATCAAAGCACAGTTTATTGAACCAGGTTTAATGGACAATTGTCCGGAAGATCCTTTTACAGTGAGTGATGTGGATACTATGCTGAACTACTTATAGTTCATTGTAGCGGTAAGTTGGTACAGAGACCTCTAGCTCAACTTACCAAGCTTATTTAATAGGAGATTTTGATGACTTTAACTGTCGAACTTGGTCCATTGAGTACATTGCTTGGCACATGGAAAGGTGAGGGTGGAAAAGACCTAGCGCCAGATCCGGATGGAATAGAAGAAAATTCTTACTACGAAACACTCGAATTCAAAGTTGTTGGTGATGTAGATAACGCTGAAGAGCAAACGCTGGCAATCGTTCAGTATGAACAGTATGTGCGTCGGAAATCGAATGATCAAGTTCTGCACCATCAACTAGGTTACTGGACATGGGATGCACAAACGCAAGTGGTTTGTAATGGGTTTACAATTGCTCGTCGTGTTGCTGTTTTAGCGGGTGGAAATGTTGAACAAACAAAAAATGAAACTGTTTTTTCAGTTGCTGCTGAAAAAGGAAGTGATGAGTGGGGGATTATTGAAGCCGCATTTATGCGTGCAAAAGCCAGTACACAAGCTTTTAAACTGACGATGTCAGTAAAAGGAAGCTCTCTTAGCTATCAGCAAACAATGCTTGTTGATATCTATGGGAAAAAACAATTCGAACACACCGATGAAAATACGCTGACACGCGTTTAAATTCACATTACAAGCTTTCCTGAAAAGAAGAGTTTGTCGCTTAAGAAACAGCAAACTAAGTGATTTCAGCAATAAACTCATTTCATCTTTCAAGTACTTTGGTCTATCGATTAAACAGGTAAGTTCCATCTTAAATGGTAAGCAAAAAACCCATATTTGGTCACTAATATTACGAAAATTGCCTAATTTTAAACAGTATCAAGTAAAAGCGATCGTTTTCATAAATCTATAAGATATCTACACTACTTTAACCTTGCTTAAGATTTAAAAAGGAAATAGTCTGACTCAATCATGCTATTTCCTCTAGTAAAATTGAAGCTTATTAATAACTTACGCTTCATTACTTATTTTATATAAGGTGTTTTTGAAGCCAGAAATAGCTCTCCGATGATAGGGCTATTTTTTCTAGTGTGAAATTAAAATTGACGTAAGTTTATGAATATATTATGTTTTTATTTTTTAAAATTTAGCGTTTCTAGAAATAGACTCTAAAGTAATAGTATGATTGAATCATTTGAATACGCTGTTAGATTTTCGAGGGAACAATGAAATTTGTACTAAATATATTTATAGCGTTAATTATCACAGGTATGGTTCACGCTAGTGAAAATAAAAGCTTTGATTCTCCTGTTGGGCTTACGCAGGATGTTTTTTCAAATACAACTGCAGGTAATGCTACTCTTGATTGTAAATTCAAATTCGAAGATTTTAGGTTTAATGATAAATGGGGACCAGCTGCCGGAG
>ENA-OSET01002053-OSET01002053.1-sediment-metagenome-genome-assembly--contig:-NODE-2053-length-19938-cov-25.522884_pt1 | contig 19938 bp, 19 predicted proteins | sample MGYA00237882_ERZ534229 | MGnify/ENA primary metagenome ERZ534229 (study PRJEB26408, sample SAMN06266212) | sediment metagenome | isolation source: Hudson Canyon methane seep mesocosm | place... | reverse complement strand
GAGAACCGTCTTAAAATATCGTACTTATTTGAAGACTCTGAAACGGGTAAACGTTTAACTAAGGCATATACCGTGCAAGTGGCTGTTGATATGAAAAACCATGAAATGCTGTATGTTTCTCCGAACATTCTATTTCGTAAGTTGGGATTGCTGGATGAATAAACTTTTACTGATTTTCCTTGCACTTTTCCCTTTAGTTGTTTGTGCTGAGTTAACGTATGGAGAGTTGGAGAAATTATCAACTACGCCTGAGCAACTTGAAGGTCATTTTGAACAAGAAAAATATATTTCGGCTTTATCAGTTAGCTTGAAGTCATCAGGAAATTTTTCTTACCAACGCGGCCAAGCGCTTCATTGGCAGACGATAGTGCCAATACAGCACGAATTAATGATGACAAGGGAAACCATTACCAACAGACAAGGTGACAATGAATTAATACGCCTAGATGTAAGTTCAAATCCTGCTCTTCAGGTAATAAGTGAATTGTTTTTTTCAGTTTTGACTGCTGAATGGCAAGGGTTAGAGCGCTTTTTTAAGTTGTCGTCAGGGAGTAATGAAAATGGTCAGTGGGTTGCAGAATTATTGCCTATAGATACCGTCATAACTCAATTTGCAGATAGGGTGATGCTGCAAGGTGATTCGTTACTGCGTGAAGTGACAATATACGAAAAGAGCGGTGATTATACTAAGATACGCTTTGATGACTTAAAGCAGTGAAATTGATGACATCTAGCGTTAAGACTTTGCCTGTACTGTGGTTATTATTTATCACTGTTATCTCTGTCATAGCATTTAATTCAAAGCCAGTTTTTGACTCAAGCATTATGAGTTTACTGCCGACGTCTAAACAGCAAGTTATCGTCCAGCAGGCAACTGAGAAAATGGGCGATATGTTTGCAAAGCGTGTCATTTTCTTACTTTCTTCTAAAAGTGAGAGCAAAGTCAGAGAAGAAGTTAGCAGGTTCGCAGGAAGGCTAGAATCATTATCTGATGTCGTTAATGTCGAGTGGCAGATTAATGAGAGTGATATCCGTAAAAGTCAGCAGGAGCTATACCCCTATCGCTTTGCACTGATTGACCCTGACAGTCGTCAATTAATGCTGAATAAGCAGTTTAAAGATATTCAAATGCGGGCGTTATTAAATTTATACAGTCCAATAACTACGGGTGCTATTTCACTTGTCGACGATCCTTTTGGATTATTTACACAGCTGAAACTGGCTCGTAAGACAGAGCTAAATCTTCAAGTTTCCAACTCATTATTAAAAGTAGTAGGCAGCCAGAAACCGACATATATGCTGATAATGACTCTGGCCGAGAAACCTTATTCTCCAGAGTTACAAAAACGAGTTTTAAGTGTTATCGATAATCAAAAACTCGCAATGAAACAACATGGCGTAGAAATGGCGATGTCTGGCATGTTATTGCATGCCGCCGCAGGCGCAGATCAGGCAAATAAAGAAATTATGAGTATAGGCTTGGGGTCTTTGTTAGGCATCATCATAATGATGTTATTTGTTTTCCGACAATTCAAGCCATTGTTAATGATGATGTTCTCAGTAATGGTAGGGTGTGTTGTTGCGTTTTCGGTAACAACATTAATCTTTGAACGGATACATGTTATTACATTAGCCTTTGGGGCCGGATTAATAGGTGTCTCCCTAGATTATGCTCTACATTTTTTGTGTGAACGACGGGTGACGCACAGTGACAAACTATTGCCCAAGATCTCAATGGGGTTGTTATTAGGATTATTTTCTAGTGTTATCGCTTATGCGGCACAAGCAATGGCGCCTTTTCCTGGATTACAGCAAATGGCTGTTTTTTCAGTCATAGGTTTAATTACATCGTGGTTGACTGTAGTTTTGTGTTTTCCTCTATTAACGCAATACGACCCGATCCGTCCCTTAAATGCAGCTGAACAATTAACGAGATTGTTAAAAAATATTCCTAGAGTTGAAAATTGCCAAAAAACATTCCTCGCCATACTGCTCATCAGTGTATTCATCGCAGCGTTAACGCTCTTTAATAGTCAGAATGTGGACGATGTTCGTTTATTGCAAACATCACCAGTTGAATTGCTAGAGCAGGAAAACCATGTGAAGGCTCAGCTTAATGCGAGTAGCAACTCACAGTTTCTTTTAATTCAAGCTAATAGTGTAGAAGCTTGTTTGCAAAAAGAAGAGGTCATCAGGCCGTTACTCGAACAGCTGATTTCAACAACATCAATTACAGGCTACCAAGCCCTATCCTCTGTTTTACCATCCTTAAATAAACAAAAGGAAAACACGGATTTAATAACACAATTATATAGGCAACAGCTAAGCTCTTTTTATGACCAGCTTGGCATGACAGCTGAGAGTTATCAGCAAGCGCAAGCAAGTTTGGCACAGGATTTACCACAACGACTAAGCTTTGATGAATGGCAGCAGCATGAGGCAAGCAAAGTGTGGGATAGCTTTGTTGTCTCTGCAAAAGAGGGGCAGTTTGGCTCGATCATTCGTTTTTCAGGTGTGATAGACCAACATGCTGAACAACAACTCGTCGCGTTGTCTTCTGAGGATGACCAAATTGTTTTTGTTGATCAGATACGCGACATCTCTAACATAATGGGAGAGTATCGAGAGCAAATTATTAACTGGGTTCTAATTGCTTATTTATTTGTATTACTCGTGCTACTGCATCGTTATCGAACTGAAGTATGGCGCATTATACTGCCGCCTATTCTCGCATCAATCTTCACCTTGGCTATTTTGATTCAGTTGGAACAAGGGGTGAATGTATTCCATTTGATGGCACTTATTTTGGTATTAGGCATCGGTTTAGATATGGGGATTTTCTTAACTGAAACACGCGAATCATTGCATACCTGGTTGGCTGTTTCGCTTTCAGTGTATACGAGCTTGCTCGCTTTTGGCTTATTGGCCTTAAGTGATACACCAGTATTACATCATTTTGGTTTAACGGTGTTAGTGGGGTTAACGCTAGTCTGGATGCTAGTGCTAGTGATGAGAAAAAACATCCCTGAATACAGTACTAACAACTAATTGGGTTATAGAAAAATGAGAGCATCAAGGTTAATTCTCTATTGTTTCGTTTTGCTGTTAAGTAGCTGTAGCTTATTTTCAAAACCTGATAGCACCAACCGAGAGTTAAAGCTACTCCCTCCCTCACAGGGACCCGCATCCACCGTATTAAAGCAAGTGGTTACTGTGAAGGGAAACGGAGAAGAAACTTCATTCATAGTTGTAAGTAAATTAGAGTCAGAAAAGTTAAGGCTGGTCGCTTTATTGCCAACCGGTCAGTCATTATTGACATTAGAATATGATGGCCTGAATTTAGCACAACAATTATTCGCTGAAATCAGCTTGCCAAGTGAAGAAATGTTGGCCATTATGCAACTTGCATTATGGCCTGAGTCATCGATTAAACAGCACTATTTACGCGATGCTGGTTGGCTTGTAACCATAGATTCAGAACAACGTACTTTATCAACATTAACAGAAAAAATTCTTACAATTCGATACCAGCAACAAACAGTTTTAATTGAGCATCATTTGCATCAATATAAAGTGATTGTACGGACGATAGAAAAAAAATTGCTATGACAAAACGATGTTACCTCAATGCGGTCGGCTTATTATGCTCTGCTGGCGACTCACCTGAAATGGTGAAGGAAAGTTTATTGAACGAGCGAGCAACGCTGACAATGAGTTCTGCTTTTAGTGCAGACATGGAAACAGTCTTGCCATTAGGTCTTTATCAGGGAGAATTGCCTCAATTAACGCTGGCTGACAAGAAATGGCAAAGCAGGAATAACCAGTTTGCTCTTGCCGCACTGATGCAGATTAATGATGAAGTACAAGATGCAATAGCACAGTTTGGAGCACACCGCGTTGGCGTGATTATTGGGACAAGTACATCTGGTACTGCAGAATGTGAAACTGCGATTGAGCAGTGGGTTCAGACAGGAAATATTCCTCCTGAGTATGATTACGGTTTACAAGGTATGGGAGCGACAGCTCAGTATGTTGCGGAATACCTAGGCGTACAAGGGCCTAGTTACGGAGTATCAACAGCCTGCTCATCCGGTGCAAAGGCATTAGCTTCAGCCAGACGTTTGATTCGAGCGGGAGTCTGTGATGCTGTTATAGCCGGAGGCGTTGATACTTTGTGCAAACTTACAGTACAGGGTTTTTCATCGCTTGATGCGGTGAGTGATGAAATTTGTAATCCTTTTAGTAATAATCGTAAAGGTATAAATGTTGGGGAGGGCGCAGCTTTATTTTTAATGACATCCGTTGACAAAGGCGTTGAGTTGTTAGGTGTTGGAGAGGATAGCGATGCTTACCATCTTTCAGCACCAGACCCAACAGGTGCGGGTGCTATAAGGTGCATGAAAGCAGCTCTAAATGACGCAAACCTAATTCCTGAGGATATAGGTTATGTGAACTTACATGGAACGGCGACGAAGCTCAATGATCAGATGGAGTCAATTGCCATGCATGCCGTGTTTGGTTCTGATACTTTATGCAGCTCAACCAAACCATTTGTTGGTCATACATTAGGTGCAGCAGGTGTGGTGGAAGCTGCAATTTGTTATTTAACACTTGAGTCTGGGATGGATGACTTTGTGCCTGTACAGCTTTGGGATGGCGTGCTTGATCCAGAATTGCCGAAGATTAACCTTGTCGACTCAGCAGAAAAACTGACCAGTCCTCTTAACTATGTATTAAGTAATTCATTCGCTTTTGGAGGAAGTAATATTTCCTTATTATTCGGGCGAATAAGTAATGACTAATTTTAGTGTAGATGATCTTGTACCGCATTCAGGCTTAATGAGCTTATTGGATCGTATCGTTGATTATGGTGATGATTGGCTTGAGGCTCAGGTCGATATTTCTGACAGTTCTCTTTTTTTGGAGGAACTAGGAGTACCAGCATTAGTTGGACTAGAGTATTTGGCTCAAGCAATAGCTGCCTTTTCAGGTGTTGAAGAACAGCTTAAAGGTGATAAACCTAAACTGGGTTTTTTATTAGGAACAAGAAAGTTCGAATGCTCAACGGATTATTTTAAATTAGGTCAAACGATAACGTTAAAGGTGCAACGTGAAATGAAGGCTGAAAATGGACTTCATGTATTTCAGTGTGTTTTATCTGGCGAGGGGCTTAGTGCAACGGCAACGATAAATGTGTTTCAACCTGAAGATGCAAGTAAGTTTATAAAGGAAGCAAAAGCATGAACAAAACGGTTTTGGTAACTGGATCTAGCAGAGGCATTGGTAAAGCGATCGCTTTACGTCTTGCTCGTGAACAATATGATCTTGTACTTCATTGTCGAAACAACCGTGAACAAGCGGATGAGGTGGCCAATGAAATCGTTGGAATGGGACAATCTGCACGAGTCTTACAGTTTGATATTGGAGACCGAGAACAAGCGAAGACGGTTCTTGAGCAAGATATGGATGAGTTTGGAGCTTACTATGGGGTAGTTTGTAACGCAGGAGTCGCCAGAGATAATGCCTTTCCTGCGATTTCAGGCGATGAGTGGGACCTTGTATTAAGGACAAATCTAGATGGTTTTTATAATGTACTTCACCCTGTAATCATGCCTATGATTCGGCGACGAAAACCGAGTCGGATTATTACACTATCTTCCGTATCAGGTGAGGTTGGAAATAGGGGGCAAGTAAATTATAGCGCGGCTAAAGCTGGAATTATTGGTGCAACGAAAGCATTGGCTATTGAACTTGCAAAGAGAAAGATAACGGTAAATTGTGTCTCTCCTGGATTAATTGATACAGAAATGGTTGAGTCAGTGGCAATGGACGAAGCGTTGAAAATGATTCCGATGAAACGAATGGGGCGAGTAGAAGAAGTTGCGGGTACAGTGAATTTTTTACTGTCAGAAGATGCGGCATATATAACCCGCCAAGTTATTTCAGTTAACGGTGGAATGTTCTAATGAAACGAGTAGTTGTGACAGGAATGGCGGGTTTTTCCCCGATAGGGAATGATTGGACGACTATTCAGGATAATCTAAAAACAATGACGACGGGAGTTGTCAGAGTTGATGATTGGGATAAATATGATGGGCTAAATACACGTTTAGCTGCTCCGGTATCTGATTTTAGCGTGCCGGAACATTACACTCGTAAAGTACTCCGTGGAATGGGCCGAGTAGCACAGCTTGGAGTGAGGAGTACAGAGCTTGCTTTAGAAAATGCCGGCTTATTAGGCGACGAGCTTGTAAGCAGTGGTCAAATGGGAATTGCCTATGGATCTTCTGCTGGCGATACGGCGGCCTTTGCTGGTTTTGCCCACATGATAGCAAACCATTCTTGCGATGGCTTAAACGCTAACTCGTATATAAAAATGATGGCGCATACGTCACCGGTCAATATTGGTGTTCATTTCGGCTTGAAAGGACGAGTTTATACCACTTCAAGTGCATGCACCTCGGCAAGTCAAGGCATTGGTTATGCCTATGAAGCGATTAAACACGGCCAGCAAATTGCAATGGTTGCTGGTGGTTGTGAATCCCTATGTGCAACAGCAGCAGCGGTATTTGATACCTTATATGCTACGAGTGTGCGTAATGATGAGCCGAACCTTTCACCTAAGCCTTTTGATATAGATAGAGATGGCCTTGTTATTGGTGAGGGAAGTTGCACTTTTATTCTGGAAGAACTAGAGCACGCAGAAGCTCGAGGCGCAAAAATTTATGCTGAAATTGTAGGTTTTGGTACAAATTCAGATGGTAGTCATATTACGCAGCCGTTAGCTGAAACAATGGAGCAGGCAATGAGACTGTCTTTGTATGATGCCGACTTGTCTTCGAGTGATATTGGCTATGTCAGTGCTCATGGTACGGCAACAGCTCGCGGTGATATTGCTGAAACGAATGCAACGTACAATTTGTTTGGTAATAAGACACCGATCAGTTCATTCAAAAGCTTTACAGGCCATACTTTAGGAGCTTGTGGAGCTTTAGAAGCCTGGGTTGCGATTGAAATGATGACTCATGATTGGTTTCACGCGACGGCAAACCTTGAGAAGGTTGACCCCGCTTGTGGCGATTTGGACTACATTATTCATGAGGGCCGCAATATTGAAACTGAATATGTTATGAGTAATAACTTTGCTTTCGGTGGAATAAATACATCTTTAATTTTTAAACACTGGTCTTAGACCTTAGACCTTAGATAAAAGGAACTATCTCTTGAAAAAAATGAAACTTATTGGAGTTATATCAGCTCTATTTTTAGCAACTTCTGCAATGGCATATACAACAGATGATGAGCGAGTCGATGATTATTTAAATACATTAGCCAGCGCTGGCATTGATGCAAAAGTGACAATGCTTAACCGTATGCAATGGTCTGGTATTACATCACCACGGTTCTACGATGAAGTTGAAAAGCAATTATTAGAGGTCTATTTAAATCGTAACTTAAGTCGTATGCAGGTTAAGTTAGCGAGCTATCAAGTACGATCACTTGGCTATAGCGGTAATGAAAAATACCGGGCTACGTTAGAAACACTGAAAAAGGATGCTTTTACACCTAAGATTAAAACTCATGCAACTAGAGCGTTACGAGATATTGGTAATTTCGCTGCATGGAACAGGGCTGTAGCAAATAGCTCATTCGAAGTAAAAGGAAAGTCGGCAGAAGTCACGACCTACATGAAAATGTTAAATGAAGATGATGTATTGGTACAGCGTTTAGCTGCACGTGCAATGTTTCATGAAAAGCAAAGAGATGCAGACTTATTGGCCTTAGCGGCTGATAAGTTAACTCTATTGTCTAAACAGTCGGGACTTAACACTGATGAGAAAGATGCTGCAGCATGGCTTTGTAAGGCAATTGGGCAAAGCGGTGAAACTGTTTATATAGATCTGTTGCGACAAATAGTTGCTGATACATCCTACGGTAAAATTAAAAGACATGCGTCGAAGTTTACATCTCAATACTAAGCTTTTGTAATAGCTAATTAACACTATATTAATGACAATTAAAGAGACAACTGTCCATAAGATGGGGCCACCAGTGCCCCATATTATGGCGACAGAGAAAATTTATGGACAACGATAAGAAATTAACAAGACCTTGGGTAAAGGAGTCACTTTTTGGGGTTTGGTTTTTAGGTACGCAGACATGGGTTAGGAGCGTTATAACTAGAGCTCTTAATGACCTCACTAGATTGATGTCAGGTAGAAAGGACACTTATTCTACAATTTTGGATATTGGCTTTGGTCATGGACATTCTTTGTGGCTGCTAGAAAAGTACTTTAAGCCAAATAAAATCATAGGTTTAGATGTTGATCCGAAGGCAGAAGGAAGAGCGAAAGATAACATTGATAAATGTAAATGTATTGTTGAACTACAACAATCAGATGCCGCTACAATAGCGTTGCCTGATGCATCGGTAGATATGGTGTTCTGTCATCAATCCTTCCATCATTTAATTAATCAAGATCAAGCAATGGAAGAGTTTTTTCGCGTATTGAAACCTGGAGGGGTTTTACTTTTTGCAGAGTCTTGTCGTCGGTATATTCATACTTATATGATTAGAATATTTTTCCGCCACCCTATGGACGTGCAGAAAACGGATCTTGAATATATTGATTTGATTACTCAAACGGGCTTTACCGTCAAACCTGAACACGTTTCAAGACCTTTTTTATGGTGGAGCCAACCGGACTTAGGTTTATTAAGTCACTTTGGATTAAAAGCTAAAGAAATTGAAGGGCAGCGTGAAGAAACAATGGTGAATTTAGTGGCCTATAAGCCCGAATAAAAATACAACTTTCAAGTAGCTGTCTTTAATCTATAAACTTGTCTGAGAGTGATAATGTAAACATCTGTTCATTACTTGAAACGGGGAAGTGATTGTAATTAATTATTTCAGGTTTATTTTTTATCACAAGTGAAAGCTGAAACTGTTGATTTTTCCCTTCATATAAAAACCACTGTTTGTTGTCATTGATTAATGTCGAAACTGAGATTTTTTTCAAAGAGGTTTCTAATTGTTTTTTTCGAGAAATAGCTTTGTAATAAGCTTCTTTGGCACACCATAGTCGGTAGAAATTATTTGCTTGTTCATTTTTGTTGAGAGTAATAATTTTGAGCTCTTCATCATTCATAACGACTTCCCCTAAAGCTTCGTAATCTCTCATAGTAAGAAGGTTTTCAAGGTCTATCCCAACTGGTGATGACGATATGGCAAAACAGATAAGGCCATTACTATGGCTGAGGCTAAGATAGGTATCTTTTGGCAGATTATTGACGATGGGTGGGTAGTTCGGCTTATCTATAAATTCCCACTCATTTTCAGGTATTACAAACTGTTGGCTTAATGCATGCCTCATAAGTGCTCTACTAATAAGAAATTCACGTTTTTTATTATTACTTTTAGTTGCATCAAGTCTTGCTATCTCACTTGCGGACAATAAACTCTCAATAGCGGTTTCATCATCTTTGGAAGTATTGCCTATATGACAGAACCAAACTTCAATACATAGAGGCGGAATAAGTTGAGAGTTTTGCAAGGGTGATATCATTTCTAAATGAAAAACAGTGACGGCTATCTATCACTACTTCAATATCTTGAATGATTCTGCAAACAGGAGGGGTTCAAGCGATGCTTTTTTTATACCTTGTGAAAATGTTTGAACCCAAAAAATAGCAGCTACCGAATCATAGTCGGCGACAAAAACATCATGGTTCAATACTTGTCCATTGACAGTTTGCTGTAGAACTATTTTGTAACTTGGGGTGCTATTAATTGTTGTCTTCTCCTTCGATAGTAGCTTCGGTTTAGATTTATAACTTGATTCTAGCTGTTGGGAATAACTTTCTATCACAGCATTTACGGCATCATCAAAAATTACGTATGAACTGTCGGGGGTAAGCTTTTTACCTATTTCCAATCGATAGATGGATTGATCTACAGCCGCCGGCCCAAAGCTGATATAAGTGCCAAGCTCGTAATATTGTTCTTTTATGTTCATGTGGCTGTATTCGTTCGAGCCCTCTTTGTGTGGAATGGAAATTGAAAAGTCACCATCTTTTGATGTGTAGGTATTATCCGTTATTGTCCCTTTAGTGTGCTTAGGAGCAGGTATCAGCCCTCCGATTGTTCCACCAGAAAACTTATTACCAAGTTTAGGCATGATCTGTAATGCCTGCTCTTGGCTTACTAGAAAGAAATCAGTTGAAGTCGTAAAGTAACTACTTGACACATAATATGTGTCAGGCCTGATAGCGTAATGTAAAAAATAAGTATTACCTGCTTTGAAGTTTCCCTCAATAACACCATCGCCACCAACTTCTAGAGCTCTTTTTTCAGCGGCAATACGATGATGGCCAGCAGGCAGTTTATATATAAGATATGAATTGTTAGAAAGGTTTCGAATTCTACAATTATCAATAGACATCGGGGTTGAATAAAGGAGTCCATAAGACGCGTCAGGTCGATATATGACCAAGGTAACGGCATCGTCACTTTCTTCGTGTGGAACAGCACAATAAGAGCTAGTTGTGGCACAGCCTTGTAGAATAGCTATCAAAGAAAGAAAAAATATCCGTATTTTCAATGTTACGATCCTTATGTATTACTTGCCTTGTGAGAGCATTTATCGTGCTGAAAGTCAGAAATTAACTCGTTATGTGTAAACGATGGTTAATGTGGCTATGTCACCTTGATACTTAAGGCGGATAGCTTTCCGTCGTTGTTTCATATTTAAGTTTGGCTTTGTTGAAATATTTTTCGATGAGAACGATATCATGACTAGCTACAGAATTCAGTAGTATTTTGGTAACTGTATTTCTCATTAGTTAATAGTGACTAGTACGAGAGTGTTCTGGAGCTCGTACTTAATACAAAGTTCATGAGAAAGGAAAGGTTAAAGCGAGTTTTCGTATATAAAAAGTAAAAGTTAATTGTCAGTAATTAAATCACTAAGTAAGCGAGTGTTTAGTATCAGGTATTTAGAGCTCCACCATACCTCTTGTATGGCCAATAAAAAAATATCACCATAAAGTGATGAGGCTTTTTATATTCATTGGTTTCTCGAGCTAAACTCGAGCTAGCGACTCAATGATCAACAGTAAACAGGTCTTGCTCTATAGATGAGCTAAAACTTGAAACTAAACAACTGTATTATTCGACGGCATTACCCTGCAGTACATCCAAAATGACATCAGTCGCCTCGATAATCCGCACAATGGTATCGTCAATTTGTCTGATAATAGTGCCTTCAGGCTCACTTGGTAATTGGTCGAGTATGTCTTGCGGTAGACCTTTTGATGCGAGATATAAATCTTCATCAAGTACTTCACCACGGGCAACTTTTTTCTGCCAACCAGGAGGGAGTTCGCCACCACGTTCAACTTTCTTTTGTAATCCTGGCGGCAAGGCTTTTTGTTTTTTAGCCTTTTTGTCTTTTTTCCCATGCTTATCGTCATCTTCTTCATGACGTTCATTTGCATCATTCTTACGCAGGTAGTCATTAAGTATCGAGCGTTCATCTTCGGTAAAAAGCTTATCTGCAATAACGGTAGTAGTTTCTTCAACAACCATTTGCTGTTCTTCTGATGGCCATAATTTCCACCAAGGACGCTCGTCTTCTGCAAAAGCGGGAAGAGTGAACAAAACAATCAGCAAGGTGAAAAACGTTTTAGTCATTTTATATCTCCGAAACAGGCGTTATGTTGAACGTAAAATTTATCGATGATCTTAAGTGTCAGCCAGCAATTGTTCAATCATAGATTCAGCTTGGCTAAGATAACCACCACCAAATAAATTTAGATGATTAAGTATGTGATAAAGATTATAAAGTGTTTTTCTAGTTTTATATCCTGAATCTAATGGATATTCCGCTTGATATGCAGCATAAAAATCATTGTTAAAACCACCAAATAATTCAGTCATAGCAATATCTGTTTCGCGATCGCCGTAATAACTGGCTGGATCAAATATCACAGGATTACCTTGAGGATCTGTCGCGGCATTTCCACCCCATAAGTCTCCGTGTAATAAAGAGGCTTGAGGAGAATAGTTCGCAAAAAACACGTCAATTTTTTCGATTAATTTTTGGCCTCGTTTTTGTAATGAGCCATTAAAACCATTACGAGCAGCAAAAAAGAATTGTTTGCTTAAACGTTGTTGTTGCCAAAATTCTACCCAGTTGTGGTTACGCTCATTATGCTGTGGTGTGCTGCCGATAGTATTGTCGATGTGCCAGCCAAAATAGCCTTGTTGGTGGCGATGCAATTGTGCCAATTGTTGACCTAATAAGTGCGACGCTTGGCCTCGTAAGCTTCCTAACTCAATATATTCCATTGCTAAATAACTATGGCCATCTGTTTGACCAACGCAGATAACGTTTGGCACTCGCACACAGTTTAAATCGCCCAGTTCTTGTAATCCCTGTGCTTCGGCTTCAAACATGTGTAGCAACGATGCTTGGTTTGTTTTTATAAAAACAATTTGATCTTGAGTGTGTAGTTTATAGGCGCTGTTAATGCAGCCGCCACCAACAGATGAATGCTGGCAACCGTAGAGGTTAATGGCCGTTTGTTGGTTGATATCGTGTTTTATGTCGTAGAGGATCGACATGACTTCTCCTTAATATAATCCGCAACTGCAATACATTGCCACGAGCATTGTATCGATAACTATATTATAGTAATGGATAGCTTGACTATATTCTTAATATGAAAACGGGATAAAGGCAGAGTAAACAATGAACAACTCGGCAAACAAACTATTTTTATTTCAGTTATCCAACACGTTTCTATCACAAAACTAACTCCATGTTGAATAAACGAAATGGTTTTATGGCAGTGCTCTACGAGATAGAACCGGTTGAATTATTAGAACAGTTAAAAGCAAATTTACTATCAAGTGTTTTGCTTAGTGTCACGCTGATTTTTGTAACAATATGGGTGTTATCTTCAACGGTCGCTACTCAGCTGTTAATTATATGGGCTAGCATTCAAGTTATTTTGACAGCATTACGAATTTATTTCGTACAAAAGTTGACCTCTACCAATCTTTCAGAAAAGCAGTTCATTAAGACAAAACTGATCTACACCTTAATCATGTTGTTATTAGGTTTGATGTGGGGAACAGTATGTATTCTTGCTTCAATCTTCTCTACTGAGATTACGATGCTTGTTACCGTGTTGATTGTTACTGGTATCACGGCGGGGGCGGTATCAACGATTACCCCAGTTTTTTCCGGTTTCGCATCATTTTTTTTTGGTTCAACGTTACCCTTATTTGTCGCTATGTTTATATCAAAATATAGTGTACTAACGTCAATGTCTCCCATCGTTATACTTTATATAATTATTGTTTCATCCTCTGGAAAAAAACTCTATCTGAGTTTATTAAATGCCTTGAAGTTAACTCATCAATTACAACAGGTGAATGAACTTGTTGTGCATCAAAAAGAATATGCTGAGCAAGCAAACAAAGCTAAATCCACATTTTTATCTAGTATGAGTCATGAATTACGTACGCCGCTAAATGCTATTTTAGGGTTTGCCCAATTATTAAAAATGGATGATTTAAATCCACAACAAACACAAAATCTTGAAGAAATTCATATCGCAGGCGAACACCTACTCTCATTAATAAATGAAGTATTAGATTTATCAAAAGTAGAGTCAGGAGAAATTGCCTTTAAATTAGAACCGGTACTGTTACATTCATGCATCGATCGGTGTGTCAATATGGTGGCTCCATTAGCGGATCAACATGATATTTCTTTGAATTTAGAGAAAACGAAAGAGAACTGGGTGATCAATGCTGATTCACAACGTGTGCAACAAGTATTTTTAAACTTATTGTCGAATGCGATTAAATATAATCGAGAGGCGGGTTCGGTAAACGTTTCCTGTCGCTTAATGGCAGATGGTTTTATTAGAGTATCGGTTAGCGATACGGGTTTAGGCATTGCCAAGAAAAAATATGATGAAGTATTCTCACCTTTTCATCGTTTAGGTTGGGAAGCCGGCATGGTTGAAGGCACAGGAATTGGATTATTCTTTTCAAAAAAATTGTTGGAAGCAATGGGCGGCAAAATTGGTTTTGATAGTATTGAAGGTGAGGGAAGCACATTTTGGTGTGACTTACCTCTAGTTGAAGGGGACATGGAAGCATTATCACAGACATTGGTGTGATTACATTGATGACATCATTGCAAGGATAGAAATGAGCGAAGAATTAAACGATAAAAAAAATGTGGCTGTGCAGGCTGCCGCCTTAGTTGAAAATAATATGATTGTTGGGCTTGGCACGGGCTCAACCGCTAATTACTTTATTGAAGAATTAGCACGCAGGCAGCAGCAAGAATCGTTAACGGTGACAACGGTTTCTAGCTCAGTGATTAGCTCACAAATCGCACAACAACAAGGTCTCAATGTTGTTGCGATCGAAAACTTAAGTTCTTTAGATCTCTATGTAGATGGTGCTGATGAAGTGACTGAAGACATGACCTTATTAAAAGGACGTGGTTCAGATCTTGTGCGAGAAAAATTATTAGCCAAAGCCAGTAATGAATTTTATGTATTGGTTGATAATTCTAAGTTAGTCAGCAATATTGGTGAGCATTACCCTATTCCAATCGAAGTGCTGCCTTTTTCTTGGCAGTTGGTATTGAATAGTCTTGAACACATCGGCGGCGTTGGTGGTTTGAGACCCAATGCTACAGGCGATGGTCTAGCTGTTAGCTCGCATGGCAGTTTGATCTTAGATATGAAGTTTGATGAAGGGACGGATAGCCAAACACTTAATCAACAATTAAACGCAATACCTGGTGTAGTTGAACATGGCATCTTTGTTAAGTTGGCTACAACCATCTTTATTGGTGCAGATGGGAAAATTGAACAGCGTAATAAATAGGCCAGCCCTATGCAGGCCAGCGCTATTTTTTACGATAAAACTTAAAGTTGTTCTAAGATAGTTTCGGCTTTAGAAACACCAAATTCGCCAGAGCCTTCTACACCGATATAAGTGACTTCACTGTTATCAACGATCATTGCAAAACGGAAACAGCGAGTTCCCATGCCGCCACCGCTTAAATCACGATCTAAACCTAAAGCTTTAGTGTAAATAGCACTACCATCAGCCATCATTCTCACTTTTCCTGCGGTATTATTATCTCGTCCCCAAGACGCCATCACAAACGCATCATTAACAGCAAAACACCAAATTTCATCAACACCTTTAGCTTTAAGTTGCTCAGCTAGTTCAACATAACCGGGCAAATGTTGGGCAGAGCATAAGGGAGTGTAAGCACCGGGCACACCAAAAATAACTATTTTTTTGCCTTCAGTAGCATCATTAACATCAATAGATTGTGGATTGGTTGGGCAGCCGTTTTCCGGATCAAACTCGTTACTTTCGGTGAGATGCCCCATGGGTAATTGTTGTCCGACTTCGATAGTCATATTCGCTCCTTTAATCCGTGTTAATAAATATGAATCATCTAGCATAGGCTAAAAAGCAGCAGATAAAAACACTATTATTTTAAGGTTTTAAAAAGGTCGCATTCATTAAATGAAGTCGTTAAGATAACGGGCAAGACATCAGTGAGAAATCGATATGACAAATCAATCCGTAGTACGTTGGGGCATCTTAGGCGCAGCACGCGTTAACGAACGCTTATTACCTGCGATAGTTGCTGCAGATAATGCCGAATTAGTTGCGATTGCTAGCCGTCGAAATGGCGCTGCAGCAGAGACCTTAAAAAAACATGCTCCGCAACTAAGCTCAGTGCGTACATTAGATGATCCAGAATTATTACTCGATGCCGATGATATCGATGCCGTTTATCTACCGATGGCCAATGATGAACACACAGAATGGGCGCTGAAAGCAATTGCAAAAGGTAAACATGTCTTAATTGAAAAACCGATGGCGTTAAGCTTAGATGATATTGAAGCTATCTGTGCAGCGGCGCGGCACAACAATGTTTTAGCGATGGAAGGTTTTATGTATTGTTTCCACCCCCAACATAATTATGTCCAAGAGTTGATTGATTCGGGTGCAATAGGCGAAGTACGCACCGTGCGCACTAGCTTTTCATTTCCAATGAAACCGGCTCGAATGTATCGCTTAGCTAAAGACATTGAAAATGGTGGCGGTGCTATGTGGGATATTGGCCCTTATGCAATTCATACAGCTAGAAAATGGTTTTCTGATGAGCCTATTGCAGTCAATGCCATGGCCAAATTTATTGAAAGCGGCGCCGATACCAGTTTTAGTGGCGTGTTGGATTACAGTGATGGTCGTTATGCTCATTTTGATATGAGCTTTGAACGAGCACGCCGATCGGAATATGAAATTATCGGTACCTTAGGTGGCATTAAATGTCATACCGTTTGGCAAAACCCAGAAGAAAAACCAGTCATTTCATGGTGGACTGATGCCGGTCACAAAGAGCAGGTTGAATTAGAAAAAGCGGATCACTTTATTCTTGAAATCGAACATTTCAGCAACTGTATTTTACAAGGTAAAAAACCAGCCTTAACCATGGATGATGCTAAAGCTAACTGCAAGGTTATTAACGCGGCGATTCAGTCGGCTAAACAAAGAAAAACTATACAGATATAAGCCGCGATGATTATGGTGTGATTAATTCACTGCGACTAACGAACAAGTTGAATCTCCGCTTTGGGTCGGTTACCTCCCTTTAAAGTTACTTGTCGCTAACGTGCCAAAAGCGGTCATTCTGGCTGGCCTTGTTATGCATTGCTGACGGTACCAATACACCTAAGAAAAGGCAAGACCTGATAGCCATGTCATCAAGCAAACTATAGTGAGATAATCAGTGGTAGATTCAAGCAAATAAAAGCGAAAGAGATGGTCATTAGCAGCATTCAGTACGGTATGAAACAGAACATAGTAGCCATTTTGGCTCTGCTGACAGCTCCAATCGAGCTGCTGGTTGAAAGCAAATTCCTATCCTTAACTGCGGTCTCCCCAGCATGAAGTTGATCGGTCGATACAACAATGGCGGCTTTGAGGCTGTTGCGGATGGCGTTATGGACTTCTTTGAGCGGCGCGAGGATCTACAGCGGCCGGGCGTGGCCTTCGGTGCCGGCGCGGAGCCAGCCAAGGTCTCGACGGACATCAGCCTCGTAGCGCTCAATCGTTCTGATCCCGAGGCGTTCGCACTCGCAGATGTGATCGTGCGGGCTGTTTCAGCAGGCCTTGAGCACTACCTGCAAGAGCGGCCTCTATTCAGCCAGGTCTGTCCAGACCAGGAATTATTTGTGATGCCGGTGTTCAACTTGCAGCGTTACGCTCCCGGCGAAGGCTTCCGGCAATGGCACTGCGACTGGACTATTAGCGACGAAGCCACCGAGCCGGTGAACCGCGTGTTGGCCTGGATCCTCTACTGTGACTCTGTGGAAGAGGCCGGCACTGAATTCCACTGGCAGCAGCATCACGAACTGGCGGAGCGGGGCAAGCTGGTAATCTTTCCGGCCTCTCCCTCTCATATCCACCGTGGCCGGGTGAATAACGAGCTAAGCAAGACGATCGCCACTGGCTGGATCAATGCTGGGTCGCGAGAAGATTTCTTAAGGCGTCTGGCTCGCTCCTGAGATAAAGGTGCCGGAGGAATTATTTTTTTAACCAATTTTTTGCGATTGGCAAATCCGATCACCAGATCTGTCCCCGAAGCTGCTACAAAGATAGGGTAAGTTCTTGTGTTAACAAGGATTAAGACTTAGAACGCCAAGCTAAGAGGCGTAGATTAAAGGGAAGCGTCCCCTTTATTCAGCATCTTATAAGAATGTTATCCACAGATAATGTGAGTAAAGTGGATAAGTGATCTATAACGTTATGCTACGAGATAGTCCACCAGTCCGCTAAGTGCCAAAAGCAGTCATTCGTTTAACTATGAGTGATAAACACATAGGGGGCTTAAATTATTCAAATTTATGGATGTGTTGATTCAATTTCATCATGACTTAGATATAAATACTAACTTACCGTGTACTCCATACTCCACTCCCAATGACTGAGTATATAGGTGATATACTTCTGATTAATCATAGATAATTATCTTTAACTTCAAAGTGATAGTAATGACAAATGAATAATCACAGCATACCGGAATGCAAACAGGCTGAAGAACGAAAGAAAAATGAGCAACGCTACCGAAGGTACTTCGACCTGGGCCTGATAGGTATGGCAATCACTTCAGTAGATAAAAATTGGATTGATTTTAACGATACACTTTGTAACATGCTCGGCTATTCGCGCGAAGAGCTTGCCAATCTAAGCTGGGCTGAGTTAACCCATCCTGAAGATCTTGAGGCAGATGTTGTTGAATTTAATCACGTTTTGTCAGGGGAGATTGAAGGTTATTCCATGGATAAACGCTTCATCAGCAGAGATGGAAGCATTGTTTTTTCATCGATATCAGTTAGCGTAGATCGTAAAACCGATGGTTCTATTGATTACTTTGTTGCTCTTATTAGTGATATTACGAAACAAAAAAAAACCGAAGAGAGATTAATATCAGCTAAAAATGAAGCCGAACAAGCTAATAAAGCAAAATCTGACTTTCTATCCTCGATGAGTCATGAGTTTAGAACCCCTCTTACGGCTATTTTAGGGTTTGCTCAATTATTAGAAAGTGATGAGAAAACACCATTGTCACAAGATCAAAAACAAAGCATGGGTTTCATAGTATCTAGTGGACAACACTTATTGAGCCTGGTTAATGATCTGTTGGAATTATCCGCTGTTGAATCAGGAACGATAAAGGTGACTATTGAGCCAGTACAACTAACAGCTTTCATCAATGATTCCATAAGTTTATTGGCGCCGCTAGCCGAAAAATCTAATATCAAAATTCATGTTTTATCCGATTTTGAGATAACAGTAAAAGCTGATTACACCAAATTAAAACAAATAATTTTTAACCTTGTCAGCAACGCCATTAAATATAATCATGAGGGAGGCAGTGTCAGCCTTGATTGGCAACAGACAGGAAATGATACTGTCAGAATAAGTACCATTGATACTGGCATTGGTATTTCACGTACTAATCAGAAACAACTCTTTACTTCATTTAACCGCCTAGGGAACGAAAACTCCAGCATTAAAGGTGCTGGTATCGGGCTAGTAGTGACTAAAAATCTTATTGAAATGATGGGCGGCCAAATAGGCTTTGAGAGTATTGAAAATAAGGGCTCTACATTCTGGTTTGAATTACCTATTGCTAAAGAGGTATAGTAATCCAACTCCCTGAAATTGAATAATCTAACTCTCTGCTTTGGATCGTAAGCAGACAGCTATATCAAACATCACTGCGTTTTTTGAAGTTTTTCGAGTAGCTGGTTCAACGCTATTAATCGAGCATCCGCATCGGGCATATCTTCTGTGAAACGTAATTTGTCCTGACCGTCGAGTTTGAATTTTGTAGGTTGACCTTGAATCAACTCAATAATAGTCATTGGATCAATATTGGGTTCTTTGTCGAAGATAATACGACCGCCTTGGTCATAAACATCGATTTTACGAATACCGATGGCTTTGGCTTTAAAACGGATTTCATGAATAGCAAACAAGGTTTGTACTTGATCGGGCAATAAACCAAAGCGATCTATCATTTCGACTTGTAGTTCACGCAAGCTTTCATGATCGACGGCAGCCGAGATACGTTTGTATAACACCAAGCGAGTATGTACATCAGGTAAATAATCGTTAGGGATCAATGCAGGAACATGCAGGTCAATTTCAATAAACTGACGAGCAGTGAGATCTAAACCGGCTTCTTTACCAGCTTTAAGAGCATTCACAGCACGTTCTAATAATTCGTTGTAGAGACCAAAACCAATTTCCTGCATTTGACCACTTTGTTCGTCACCTAATAATTCGCCAGCACCACGAATCTCCATATCATG
>ENA-OSET01002051-OSET01002051.1-sediment-metagenome-genome-assembly--contig:-NODE-2051-length-19940-cov-4.348537_pt1 | contig 19940 bp, 16 predicted proteins | sample MGYA00237882_ERZ534229 | MGnify/ENA primary metagenome ERZ534229 (study PRJEB26408, sample SAMN06266212) | sediment metagenome | isolation source: Hudson Canyon methane seep mesocosm | place... | reverse complement strand
CTGGGATGAGCTGCCAACCATAGTCCAGAGCATCGATCAAAATTCAACTGCAAGAGTTATTGTTTTGTCATCAACAGGCCCCCACTTTACGTCCGGTCTTGATACTTCGATATTCGGCAGCAGTGTTGAAAGTAGTGATAATCCAGAAGATGTGGAGAAATCGAAGCGCCAACGCAGCGCAAAACTTTATGACACCATCAAGCATATGCAAAAAAGCTTTACCTGCCTTGAACAATGCCGAATACCAGTCATCGCTGCGATACAGGGCGGAGCTATTGGCGGTGGTGTCGATCTTACAACGGCCTGCGACATGCGATACGCGACCGAAGATGCCTTTTTGACAATCTTTGAAACTAATATTGGCATGACCGCGGATGTAGGGACATTCCCTCGTCTCGTCAAACTAATCCCCGAAGGATTTGTTCGCGAGATGGCGTATACCGGTCGAAAGGTGAGTGCGGAAGAGGCGAAGTCTATCGGCCTGGTAAACCATGTTTATAAAGATCAGGCAACGATGCTCGATGCCGTTATGGGGATTGCCGCTGAAATTGCCAGCAAAGCGCCACTTGCCGTTTATGGGTGTAAGAAAATGATTAATTACGCCCGTGATCATAGTACTGCCGACGGACTCGATTACATCGCCATTTGGAATGCGTCGCACCTTAAGGTTGAAGAGATTCAAGAAGCTATGCTGGCTAATACCGAGAAACGTCCGGGAAATTTTGTGGACATTCCAAAAAGTCGAAGGCTATAAGCGTTCAAGAATGAGCCACAATCCTTGGTTAAAGTAAGGGGCGAGGATTGACGTTTTTGCCCGCCACTGGACAGGCTTTTGACTTATCGTCCTCGCCCGATTCTGAGTATGAATAAAGTCATTGATTAAGTTGCTTAATACCGATTAGTTCGAATTGGAAAGACAGCATTATGACGCGTTTCAATTCACGTCGACTTTAGGTGTTAGGTTTGAAATGACTTGTTTTCAAGGCTTTCCTGTAATGGAAAGTGCATTGTTATATTGATGGATACATACATGCTAGATTTTTCGAAAGTAAACGGAGCACTTGCAGGAAAGTTGGTCATCGATTTGTCGCGAGTGTTGGGCGGTCCCTATTGCACACAAATACTTGCAGACCACGGCGCTGAAGTGATAAAAATTGAACCGCCGAGGGGAGATGAAACCCGGGACTGGGGTCCGCCTTATCACGACGACGATGCGGCCTATTTTATTGGTGTGAATAGAAATAAGCGCTCAATGGGGTTGGATCTGACTCAGGAACAGGGCAGGGCAGTCCTATTGCGCTTGTTAGAAAAAGCCGATGTTTTGGTAGAGAATTTTAAACCGGGAACGATGGAAAAGTGGGGCTTGTGTTATGAGACCGTTCTAAAAGAAAAATTTCCCTCTTTGATTCATTGTCGCGTCAGTGGATTCGGTAGCGATGGGCCTTTAGGTGGCCTGCCCGGCTACGATGCGATCGTCCAGGGGATGACGGGGTGGTTTAGCATTAATGGCGAGGCTGAAAGCAATCCCACACGATTGGGACTTGCAATGGTCGATATGGGAACAGGTTTATACTCTGCTATTGCAATACTGATGGCGGTAGTAGAGCGTGAAAAATCTCACCTGGGTCAGTATCTTGATATGACACTTTATGATTGTGCCTTAGCATTGATGCACCCGCATATCGTGAATTACAATTTTTCTGGTGATATCCCCGTGGCGACCGGTAATGCGCATCCCAATATTAGCCCCTACGATACTTTTCGAACCAAGACCACCGATGTTTACATCGGCGCCGGTAATAATCGCGCTTTTGCAAAACTGTGTAAGGAATTGAACCGGCTGGATCTGATCGATGATCCCCGCTTCCAGAACAATATAGATCGCGTGAATAATCGATCAGATTTGAAAAGCGAACTGGAATCCAGTTTAGTTAAAATAGACGGTGGTGAATTATGTGTTCGTCTGGGAAAGGCAGGTCTAGCGGCTGGTCCTATCCACGATACAGCACAGGCGGTCAATCACCCGCATACGTTACACCGAAATATGCGCGTTGAAGACGACTGGTACAAAATGACGGGAACGCCGATAAAACTCTCCAGAACACCTGGCTCTATGCGCAGTAAGCCACCTAAATATGGCGCGCATAGCCGGCAATTGTTACAGGAGTTTGGCTTTCCTGACGAAGAGATCAAAAATTTATTGGAGGCGGACATAGTACTCGAGAAACGACGCTCTTGAAAAACGACGATTACGATTTTTTGTCGCAGGGTTAAGACGTGATAATGACTGGGTCAATCATTGATTAACTGAACAAAACGCACGTAAAGACCTCGGACCTGGCTGACTTGAACAGTTATGAATACTATGGGTTTCGATTGATTTCATAAGGCAGCTCACTTTTTTTTGGCTCGACGTCTGTTTGAAGGGTTTGTTAATGGAGCAAATCTGGCGCGACCGTTAGCGGCCAGCTAATAACCATCCTGAAACTCGTCTCTGCGATCCGTACAGCTCGCAATGGCATCGTTGAAAAACAACTATCTCTGGATGGACACTAGCTATCAAACATCAAACATCAAACATCAAACATCAAACATCAAACATCAAACATCAAACATCAAACATCAAACATCAAACATCAAAGAAGAGAAATTTATTGCTGACAGATAAACCGTGTTAACGTGAAGGCTGACTAATTTCGAAATCCTTCAAAGCTTCTTCAGTGATAATTCCTTCGCCAATGTTACAAACCGGGCCGGTCATCGTTGCCTTAAAGGATTTGTCAAAAGCGATCTGAAGAATACCTCCGGGCATATGCACTGAAATTTCTTCATCACATAAACCGAGTGCAAAAGCGACTCCTGCCGAAGCTGTACTACTGGAGCCTGAGGCTAACGTATATCCGGCGCCGCGTTCCCATATTTCAATTTTTACTGTGTTGCGGCTAATTATTTGCAGAAACTGGATGTTCGTTCGATTGCTGAATAAACTGTCTTTCTCAATAATCGGTCCGAAACGTTTGGCTAGTTCGGAGGATACGGTGGCCACCGGTATAACGCAATGGGGGTTGCCGACGTTAGCTCGATAAAATTCGAATGTGCTATTGTTAATCGTTATTTCCTCCGGCCTAGGTTCAACGACCAGGTCAGATTCGTGAGTAAACGTCACTCGTCCCATATCAACGGAGACTGTTTTCCCCGCTTCATGTACGGTCGCTCTAACATCGCCGCCTTTTGTTTCTATCGAAAAAGGTTTGTTTGTAACCAGGCCTTGATCCCACAAATAACGGGAAAACAATCGTAAACCATTGCCGCTTTTTTCCGCTTCGCTGGCGTCGGGGTTAAATATTTTGAGTTTAAAGTCACAGCGACTACTTTCCAAAGGACCCAGTAATACGCCGTCGGACCCTATACCATAGTGCCGGTCGCAGATCATTAGCATCTCAGAAGGTGTGAGTTCTCCGTTCAAATCGGCCGGATTTATCACAATGTAATCATTGCCCAGCGCATGGTACTTAACGAATTTTATAGGTGGGTTTTCTCTCGCCATAACATCGGTTCAATAGGGTGGCATCGCTTTGATCAGTACAGTCATTTAGCGATAGAAAAAGCTTTCTCAATTGAGGCTTCCAGTGAATAACGTAACAAGAAAATAAAGCTCGACTAGTCTGTGCCCGCTTCATCTTCGGCAATTATCTCAGTTTCTTTTTTTGCAGATTTAACCCAGTCTATCACGCAGGGATGTGCCAGTATCTCCGTTGCGAATCTTTGCGCTTCGATTGATAGCGGTACACCGTAGGTCAAAAACCTCAATGCGACGGGGGCGAAAAAGCAATCGGCTATCGAGAATTCGCCAAATAACCACGGCCCTCTATCGCCATATTTCTTGTTGCAATCCGACCAGATCGAATCGATTCTTGCAACCTCAGCTTGCACTTGAGAAGACAATTCAATTTTCCTTGAGGCGCGGCAATTCATCGGTAATTCGCTACGGATTGCGCCGAAGCCCGAGTGCATTTCGGCACTTATTGCTCTGGCTTCTGCTCTTCTTATTGGATCTCCCGGCCAGCCTCTGCCGGCTAAAGATGTTTCAGAGATATATTCACATATAGCGAGTGAATCTGACACCGTTAATGTCGAATCGATCAGAACCGGAACTTTAGCGGTTGGAGAATGCTTTAATAGTCGCTGCTTAAGTCCTTCCATTTTCAAGGATTCTTGAACTTCCTCAAATTCGATCCCAAAGGCACAGAGAAGTAACCAGGGTCTTAGTGACCAGGTGGAGTAGTTTTTGTTGCCGATAACGAGTTTCATTGATCGCTCACCATTTAGAATTTATTTTTCGAAGTGGATCTTACTAGGGTGTCTATCGTTTAGTCAGGGATATTTCCTTGCCTAGTTTAACTTTTTCCAATTCTATATGCATCGAAGATAGCGACCAACCATACGATTATTAAAACGGTTGTTGCAACATTAATAGATTCGTAGTCGACACCCTGTGGTTGTTTAGAGACCAATTCAACAAGGTCAGCGAGATTAAGTTCACCGTAATTGCTTTCGATTTTCTCAGATATCTGGCGCGCCATCCTTATCGTGCCAGACAGGATGAAATAAACGGATAGCAAAGCGGCGCAGGCTATAAAGGAAGCTGTACGATATTTTTTTAAGAAAAAGTGACCAGCTCCTGGGAAAACGAAAAATGAAAGTAATACAGCTTTTTTTGACCGGGTCATTTTACATTCCTGTCGTCGAAACAGTTTTTTGTTCGTTTATCTTGAAAGCCAAATGTTGCTTGATACCGGGCCATTCGCCTTTGATGATACTGAATATAACAGAATCCCTTATCCGCCCATCGGGCATAACCATATGACTACGTAACAAACCTTCCTCTTTTGCTCCCAATCGCAAAATAGCATTGCGGGATTTAGTGTTCAGGTAATCCGTCAGCAGTTCCACTCGATTGAATTGCATTTGTTCAAATGCGTGAGAGAGCATTAACATTTTGGCTTCCGTATTCATGCGTGTTTTTTGCGCTTTCTTGCTCAGAAACGTGAAACCAATTTCAACACGTTGGTTAGGGATATTTGCTTTCATAAATCGGGTCGAACCGACGATTTGATTATTGTCTTTGTTTATTGTGGCAAAACAGAGTCCATCACCGGACTCACGGACTTCCCGAGCGGTGTTTATAAAACTGTCGATATCGCTGGGGTGCGGAACAAGCGTAACATGAAGATTCCAAAGGTCGCCGTCACGGATAGCTTCACATAGACCTTCCTTGTGTTTCTCTGTAAGAGGTTCGAGTTTTACGTATTTCCCTTCCAGTGTTATTTCATCAAATTTCATGGTTTTAACTCTGATCGATTTACGACTCAAATACAGGTGGTTTTTTGGTCTTACTTGCGAAGGACGACAGCTTTGACGGACGATTTATATTTTGGTTTAAAGTAATCGAAAAAAGCCGCGAAAGAAAGTGTTGAATAATTATTCCGTAGGCATCTGGTACGTTATCCACTGGGTTCTCTCTGCAATCTTATCGTAGACACCGCGCCCCCGATAATTGTTGTCGGCGGTAATCCACCTCACCATTGGCCAGCCGTGATTTCTTGCTGACTCTTCGAGCGCCTGAAACAGAGCGTCGACGATTCCTTGCCCTCGACTATCTGGGTCAACGAATAAATCATCAAGAAAGCCGACGGTCTTGCCTCTCAATGGTGACTGCATCTCGCGGTAATGCATGAGACCCAGTGCTTTTCCATTGTTGTCTTTTGCGATCAATGCATAGAATCTATTATCTTCATCGAATATCCACGACCAAACGTTGTCGAGAATTTCTTCATTCATGGGTACCTTATAAAATTCAGCGTAGCGGTAATAGAGGTTTTCCCAGTCCATGCGATCGTCTTGCGATAGTTTAGAAACGTCTACATTCATGTTGGCTCCGGCACTTATTGTTAGTTTCAAAATTGTTGGAATTTATTCGGAAGGGCTGATCGTTAGCTCTTGTGCAGATAGTTCAGCAAACATTCCATTGGCTAAGTTTTTCAGATTTTCCGGGCTCAGTTCTATCTCTAAACCCCGGCGACCCGCACTCACAAAAATGGTGTCAAATCTCTCTGCGGAGTGGTCAATAATGGTGTTGAGACGTTTTTTCTGCGCAATGGGACTCACGCCTCCCAGTACGTATCCTGTCGACCGCTCGACATCATCTGCTTGTGCCATGGTGGCTTTTTTAGCACTGCTTGCTTTTGCCATCAACTTCATATTCAGCATCATGGAAACAGGAATGACCGCTACCGCTAAACATTGATCATCGAGATTTACGACTAAGGTCTTGAACACTCTCGAATCCTCGACCCCCATTTTTTCCGCCGCCTCTAAACCATAGGACTCAGCCCTTGAATCATGAGTATATTGGTGAACGGTATGTTGAATTTTCATTTTCTTTGCGAGGCGAATTGCAGGGGTCATTACGATTTATTTCATCTTTTATGGCAGCGCAGATCTCCGAGTACATTTTCTCTTTTCGGAGCGGTTTTTCTAACTTTGCGACAATTTCTCTTCAATTTTTCATCAAGACACCAACAATTTCTTTTCCATGAAAACGCTGTATGGATCTTCAACGTAATTGCCAAATGGGGCGCAGTAGTCAAAGCCAAAATGTTTATATAAGGCTTGGGCTGGTTTAAATGCTTCCATGGAACCTGTTTCCAGACTTATCGTAGTATATAAACGCTTCTTCGCTTCACCGAGAATGTGATCAAGAATGTGGCTGGCTATTCCCTGTCTCAGATACGCTTGTGAGGTACGCATCGATTTTATCTCCGCGTGGTTGGCGTTGAGTTCTTTCAATGCCCCGCAACCAGCCAGATTCCCGTCAATCCAGGCACACCAAAAAGTGACATCGGGCGCTTGTAGCGCAGACAGATCGAGAGCGTGAACACTGTCAGGAGGAGAATGACGCAACATATCCTCATGATGTTCCTGCAATAATTGGGCTACTTTTTTTCCTGATAGATCGTCTGTTCGAATGTCCATTGCATGCTCTGTCAATTAATTGCTAGCGAGAGTCCGTCCACAAGTATCAATTAAAATTTGCCTTTCTGCTGTAGCTTGGGTTTTAAGCCGACCCTGTGCGCAGTTTGGACGCTTTTCCGTCGCTTTACATGTCGGGTGTTAACATCAAGTAATCGCGACTTTTGGAAAATGAGTTCATCCCGGTGGGGCGCTAGTTAGTGCGGGTCAATACTGACTCAATTTTTGTGTGTTGTATTTATGAAAACGTTTCATCCAGTTTAACAAAAACTGGCCTTTATCCATACAAATAGTTTCATAGGCAACTGGATTTCCAAAGCCATAAATAACATTGGAACATTGTTTCAACCGGGCACACTGGCAATGACGTTTCTGCCCCGGCTGAATAGATCGGCTGCCTTGCAGGGCATTACTCCCTCACTGGTTTGGTTTTATTCGGATATTTGTCTATGCCTTTGAAAATAGACGCGAAAGTATCCAATGGCAATTTCGGTTCTCGGTTGAATGTGAGAACGCCATTGATCTCTTGTTGAATGTCGGTAAGTTGGGTCCAAACGAACCCTGACAGCCCGGTTGTATGCGAGAAATCCGCCGCGCATGCACGTACCCGGCGTTCAAATTCTTCAATATTGGTGGGAATGTCACCGTAGGCAAAGGATTCTCCCCGATAGCCGTCACAGATATAACCTATTCCGCCCACTTCAGTCAGCAGTACGGGTAAGGAATCCACCTTTGTGTCCGGGAAAGCGCCGACTCTACCGTCGGCCGACAGTTTTTCCCGTGGGTTATCTAGTACGGCCGCAAGTCGTTCCGCGACCGACTTTCCGTCGCCTTCGTAAATATGAAGCGTCCAGAGATCACCGCTCGAATACTCCCAGCCGTCATTGCCGACAACCGGACGAGAACAGTCGAGACTTCGGGTTAAGTGGTAAATACCGTCAACAAAGCTACGATGAGCGGGTTTATTGGTTTGATCCATCACACCCCAGGATTCGTTGAACGGCACCCAGGCCATAACCGATGGATGCCCGCGGTCGCGTTGAATAACCCGTAACCATTCATTTGTTAGTGTTGTAATCAGTTCAGTCGAAAAAATTTTCCCCGATGGCATTTCAGTCCAGACCAGCAGCCCATAACGATCAGCCCAGTAAAGGTAACGGGGGTCCTCAACTTTTTGGTGTTTGCGAACACAATTAAAACCTAACGCCAGCGTCAATTCGATATCGCGTTTTATAGCTGCATCATCGACCGGAGTGTACCAGCCTCCCGGGAAATACCCTTGGTCTAAGACGCCTCGGATGTAAAGCGGTTCGCCGTTAATCGTCATTTCCTTGTGATTACAGGTGATTTCCCGTAGTCCTGTATAGCTGCGCGCGTGATCGATCACGGTGCCCTGGGTATCAACAAGCTCCAGTACCAACTGATAAAGGTAGGGTGAAGCTGGCGACCAACGTTTCACATCTTCAACCTCGAGATTGATTTTTGCATGTATTCGATTGTTGATCGCTCTTTCTGCCGTTGCAACGAGGCGTTCACCATCGAGAATCTTGACTCTTAAACCGCCATTGAATATCCGTGTCATGTTGACGGTAACTTCCAGTTTTTGGGGCTCGCTAGAAAAGATGGCGTAGGAATCTTCGATCGCATTTTCCGGTACGGGTTCAAGCCATACCGTCTGCCAAATGCCACTCACACTGTCATAATCGATCGGCCACCGAAAAGTCCCTTCTTGTTTACCTCGGGGTTGTGATAAGGATGGAGAATCTTCGACCCTTATGACGATGCGGTTCAAACCGGGTTTCATGATATAGGCGACGTCAAAGCCGAAGGGTACATATCCGCCCCGGTTTTGACCGACTTCAATGCCGTTTACAAAGACTCGCGTCCAATGATCGGAGGCGCCGATGCGAAGCATTAGTCGCTGTGTTAGCCAATTTTCTTTGACGTTTACGTCCCGCCCATACCACATCACAGCGCTCGGATTGACATCTGCAATTCCGGAGGCTTCCGATTCTACGCAAAAAGGTACCACTATTTTTTGTGGGAAAATTCCTTCTTTGTACCAGGCTTCTCTTAAGCCTAGATTATCGGGATCGAAAGCAAAATCCCAAGTTCCATTGAGGTTAAGCCACTGGTCGCGTTCCAGTAAGGGGCGAGGATATTCGGGTCTTGGTAGGGGCATCATACATCCTGATTTCAGTGGCGAGGGAAGGCCATCTAATGACAAGTAAATTGGATGGTTTCACTTTCGCTGAAATTGTTCAATTTTTCAAGCTTACACTTATTAAAGTCAAATTGATGACTTATTGAATTCGTACGATTGACGTAATAAATTCGACCTATTGACGTAATAAATTTGGAACATTGATCTGTTGGATTCGGACGAATGTTCCTGGTTTTTAGTTCGTTTTTCCCTATCATAGCTTGATAAATCCAGCCGCCACAAATGAAAATCCGCACCTCACTTTCCCGATGACATTTGATTAGCTCGGCGCACGGACATGCCGCTATTTCGTAATACAGGAGATTAAGCTATTTCTTTTCTGCGACATTTTGCTTATGGTGATTCCCGCATTTTCGGAGAAAAACCCATGATTCGTCTTAATAAAATTGTCATCTCTACAGTATTAGCATTGTTTACCACAACCGGTCATACACAGACTGACAGTCAAATAACAGTGGCGGGGCTGACGTCTACGGTAGAGATCGCGAAGGATAAATGGGGCGTCTCGCACATCTATGCCGAGAACCAGTCCGATCTGTTTTTTGCACAGGGTTATAACGCAGCCCGTGATCGCTTGTTTCAGTTCGAAATATGGCGCAGAAAGGCGACAGGCACCTTATCTGAAATTATGGGAGAGAAAGCATTAAGTCATGATAAAGGAGCGAGGTTGTTACGTTTTCGCGGCAATATTCAGCAGGAAATGGCTCACTATCATGCCGACGGCGTTGAAATAATAACGGCCTTCGTTGCCGGAGTGAACGCCTATATTAAGGAAACAGAAAAGACTCCGGAACTGTTGCCTTTTGAATTTGAACTGCTTGGCATACAACCTGGCTATTGGACTCCGCAGATTGTTGTGTCGCGACATAACGCTCTCACCGGGGGGATTTCTAACGAAATAATGCTTTCGAAGCTCATCAGCACACTCGGTGAAGAGAAAACTCGACGATATTTACCTTTTTACCGGAACACTCACTTGAAAGCGTTTCCGGGAATTGATCTCAAAAAAATAGACAGCGAAATTATGGCTTCTTATCGGGCATCCCGCAGCATGCCCGAGTTTGATGTCTCCGATCTTAAAGCGCCCGTATCCGGTGGAAAAGGTTTGGCGGAGCTTAATCGTATTGAAACGATCGCGCCTGATTATTTTGATGATCCCGTTGAAGGCATTAATAATCTGGGTAGTAACAACTGGATTGTTGCTGGCAGTAAGACCCAAAGTGGTAAACCTTTGATGGCAAACGATCCGCACCGTACAATTCAAAGTCCGTCTTTACGTTACATGGTTCATCTCAATGCGCCGGCATCGGACAATAAACCCGGGTGGAATGTCATTGGCGCAGGGGAACCGGTATTGCCAGGAATTTCTATTGGACACAATGAGGTCGGGGCCTGGGGACTGACTATTTTTCGAATTGATCAAGAAGATCTCTACGTGTATGAGATCAATCCCGATAACCATAATCAGTATCGTTATAACGGTGTGTGGCGCGATATGAAGCTTGAGCAAACGTTAGTTAAGGTGCGCGGACAAAACCCCGAAAAAGTCACATTAAAATATTCTGTTCACGGGCCGATTATATTTGAAGACCCACAGAACCATTTGGCCTACGGTTTAAAGGCCGCTTGGTTAGATCTGGGCGCTGCACCGTATCTGGCGAGCTTACGCATGGATCAGGCGAACAGCTGGGAGGAATTTCGAGAGGCTTGTAGTTATTCAGGTCTACCGGGTGAAAATATGATTTGGGCCGACAAAATGGGCAATATCGGCTGGCAATCGGTGGGCCTGTCTCCGGTGCGTTTTGGTTGGGATGGCAGCCTTCCCATTCCCGGCGACGGTGAATATGAATGGAATGGCTATATTCCTATCAAGTCAATGCCGCATTTGTCGAATCCACTAGTAGGCTGGTACGGAACCGCCAACAATTTTAATGTGCCCGAAGGTTATCCCAACGTCTTTTCGGATTTCTACTCCGATCCAGCGCGTATTTTTCGCTTGCGAGAAGTGATGAGTACATTGGATAACCACTCCGTCGCAGACAGTATGAAGTTGCAATATGATAATAAATCCATGACGGCGGAAAAGCTGGTCCCGATGATCTTAGCTTTAAAGCTCGGCGGCAGGGAATCTCGTGCCGCAGCTTTGTTTAAAAACTGGGACTTTCACATGGGAAGGGATAGTGCAGCGGCGGCCCTTTATGACCTATGGGAGCAGGAAATGTTAAGTGCCCTAAAAGCGCGATTTATTCCCGACAACCTGAACGACGAAATTCCCGATCTTAGTCGACACAAAATGTTGGAGTGGCTGGTCGCAGCGCCGGAATATCTATTTGGAGATAATCCTCAAGCGGCTCGTGACCAAGTGATCGCCGGCAGCTTGAAAGCGGCGGTAGATTTTCTAATCGAGAAGGGTGGGCAAGATTTTTCCCGCTGGAAGTACGGTCAGTTTCATTATGCGGAAATTACCCATCCTCTAAGCCATCTGTTGGCTGCAGATAATCCATTGAATGTTAATATTCCCCCCTTGCCGCGAGGTGGTGCCAGTAATACTTTGAACGCCAATCACGGAAACAGGCAGCTATCGGGGGCGAGCTTTCGAATCGTAGTCGATACCGACGACTGGGATGCAACAAGGGCTACCAATGGTCCTGGTCAGGCCGCGGATCCTCGCAGTCATCACTATTCGGATCTATTCGAGCCGTGGAACAAAGGCGAGTATTTTCCGCTACTTTTTTCCAAGAATAAGGTGCTGGATGTGACTGAGCATATCACCTACTTACGTGCCCAATGATCAGGGTGTCGTCGCAGAAAATTGTCGGCGTCAGAGTCGCTCGTCTTTTTATCGGTGCGCCTCTTTTAGTCATCTAGCTGCAACATTTTATCGAGAAGATCGGCTAGCGCTGGATTGTCGCCACTGAAGCGGCGACAGACCTTGCCACTTGTAAAACGCGCGAGAAAAAGCCGCCGGTTCTGAGTAACCGAGACGGTAGGCGATTTCTGCCACTGGCAGGCTCCGGTTATTGAGAAAATTTAAGGCCCGCTCATTTTGCACACCGGCCAATAATTTAGAGTAGCTCGTGCCTTCACTGTGTAACTGCCGAGTGAGGCTGCGTTCCGACATGGCGAGGTTTTTAGCAATTTCCCCCCTTTTAAGCGGTGGAGATTGGGTCCATAGCCATTGTGTCACCGATTCGGATAGCTTGCTTTTGTCAGCGAGGTGATGAGACAGTTTTTCTGCGATGACTTCGTACGATCGATAAATCAGCGGGTTAGCGCGAGGAAGCGGTGTGTTTTCGAATTCAACTGGATAAATAATACTGGCATGTGTTTCGGAAAAATCTATCGGCCACGGTAGTTCTCCCGCAATAGTTTTCCAATCCGACGGTTCCGCTGTCGGTAGTTTAATTCGAGTGGGTTTAAATAGACCGTCAGTGATGTCTTCGTTAATTCTCAGCATCGAAACAAGATCGAGGACAATACAGTACTCAACAATGCGATTTAGATCTGCTGAACTGCTCCCGCGCAATGACGGTGTATCCATGGAGAAAGCGAGTGAGTAGCTCTCTTTGTCTTTACGAACCGTCATTCGTGAATGTCCCCACATGAGCTGCGGGTACCTAAGCGAAATGTTGAGTGCCGTAGATACGTTAGCGGCGTGCCTGATCGCCATACCGAGGACACCAAAATGTTCGATGCCAATGAGCTCCCTCATTCCAAACAAAAAGGTGGTTGGCGATACCGTCATGTCGAGTAGCCTGACCATTGCCTGAGAGATTCTCAGGTCCTGGTCCATCGAAATAGGAAAGTCGGGTTCATTGAGGGCACGGGGTGGAAGTCCCGCATCTGTCATTATCCGTATCGAATCAGCGTAACTGATCTCGAGGAATTGCAACTGGCCCAAAACCCCGCCAATTGTTCGTCTAGACGTGGCGAGGCTGCCGCTGGCAATTATCGTCGAATTTATGGTCATGATGGTTAGAATGCCTCTTTTTGGCCCAAATTATCAATTATTGGCTCGCTTGGCAATGTCTATTGCTCATGTGACACCGTAGAGTACGCTCCTCTGAAATTTCTACCGATATTGAGGTTGTACTTATGAGCGAGACAAACAGACTGAGCGCCAATGCGTCTCCAGCAGTAGAGCATTTCGACGTTCTCATCGTTGGTGCAGGTATATCCGGAATCGGGGCAGTGCACCATCTGCGTGAGCAATGTCCAGGAAAATCATTTGCGATACTCGAAACCAAGGAATCATTTGGCGGTACCTGGCGCACACATACCTATCCTGGGGTGCGATCCGATAGCGACCTCTATACCTTTGGCTATCGGTTCAAGCCTTGGACCGGGGCGCCAGTCGCCCAGGCGGATACGATTCTCGATTATATGGCGGATGCCATTGAGGACGACCAGACGGATGAACATATTCGCTACCAGCACCAGGTTTTAAAAGCCTCATGGTCTAGTGAAGATCAGCTTTGGCATGTTGAGGCCACCAAAACGGATACTGATGAAACAGTTCGTTTTAGCTGTAATTTCTTGTGGATGTGCCAGGGGTATTATCGCCATTCAGAGGGGTATACGCCTGACTTCAAAGGGTTGGAGGACTTTAAAGGCAAAATTGTTCACCCGCAGACATGGCCCGCAGATCTTGATTATAAGGGTAAACGGGTTGTTGTTATCGGTTCCGGCGCCACAGCAGCGACGTTAATACCGAATCTGGCGGACGACTGTTCGCATGTCACTATGCTGCAACGCTCGCCCACCTATTTCTGGACAGGAGAAAACCGCAACGAGTTAGCTGACAGTTTGCGTGAGCTGGAAGTACCTGAAGAGTGGGTTCACGAAATTGTTCGCCGCAGTCTGTTAAAAGAGCAAAGAGAGATACAGGAGATGTCGGCTTCGCATCCTGAGATGGTCAAAGAGGGGCTTCTCAGTGTGATAAGAGAACATGTGGGTGACGATTTTGATATCGATACCCATTTTACACCGAGCTATCGTCCCTGGCAGCAACGCATTGCCTATGTACCGAATGGCGATCTTTTTAAGAGCATCGCCTCAGGAAAAGTCACCGTCGTAACGGATGGCATAGATCGACTGACAGAAAAAGGTATTCTTACTCAATCGGGACAGGAACTCGAAGCGGATATCATCGTAACTGCAACCGGATTTAACCTCTCTGTGATGGGAGATATTAAGTTCGATGTCGATGGTGAGTCTGTCGATTTCGGCAATACCATTACGTATCGAGGAATTATGAATTCTGGTGTTCCTAACATGGCGGCGATGTTTGGCTATTTTCGAACGAGCTGGACAATGCGGGTTGACCTGGTTTCAGACTTTGTTTGTCGACTGCTTAATCATATGGATGAAAAAGACGCGTTGTCTTGTACCCCAACAGTGGCAGATAAAGACCGTACAATGGAGCAGCGTCCCTGGATTGATCCGGAAGAATTCAATCCTGGCTATATGCAGCGCAGCCTTCATTTAATGCCTAAACAAGGTGACCGCGAACCCTGGATTTTGAACGCTAACTATTTTGTCGAAAAGGATGAGTTGCCTGTTGCGAACCTTGATGATGGGTCCTTAGTGTTTGAAGCTCGAGTGATAACCGCCGCCGCTTCTTAAATACCGTCAGTTCATCTCAGAAGTCGCAGAGCTTCGCAGAACGCCCTGCGACTTCTGAAACAATCGTTTTCCAATACCCGTCCTGAACAGAAAGTCTTAGTGTTTTCTATTTGAATATCATTGCTTAATTTGTCAAAGCTATCCAGCCAAACTAAAACGATGATCAGTCGATGTTGTGCTATTCTTGTTTGTTTATGGCACGAGTAGACTGACTTAAATGGTTTCAACCCTGACAGATTTTGAGAAGAACTCTGAATTTCAAGAAAATGACTTAGAAAACGTTCCCAGCAAAAACCATTGCTCTAACTGCGGTGTGCCCTTAATCGGTAAGTTTTGTCACAGTTGCGGTCAACCTTCCAGAAGTATCATCAAATTTTTTGGCCATGCCCTCGGAGAACTGCTGCACGACGTGCTCGGCTACGACTCGCGCTTAAAACATACGATTGTTCCTCTATTATTCAAGCCGGGCCAAATCACCGAGGATTATATTAACGGGAAGATGTTTCATTATGTTCTTCCCATTAGGCTCTATTTGATTCTGAGTGTTGTATGTCTGGTCATGGTACAAGCCATTACGGACCCGAAAAAAATTGTTAATGAAGACGTCACCATTACAGTGGGTTCAGACAGCGACCCGAATGTCATCAAAGAGCTAGAGAAGGCACGAAAAATCGTTGATCAGTCAGCCGTTGATAAAATTTTGATCGACAACAACCAAAACAAGGAAATTTCAATTGCCGGCGCTGACTCTCCGGATAAGAAGGAAATACATACTGCGGCAAAGAGTCCAGTAGAATCTTTAATGCCCAATAAAATAAAAGATGGTGCTGACGAAAATAGTGCCTTCAGTGTGAATTTCGAGTCCACGTCTACAGAATCATCAGTCATTACACCCGGTTCTGAGAATAGGAGTAAAATTACGCTGAGTGGCGGCTATTTCGACTTTAATATCGACGAAGAAACGAACGAATTTGACTTTCGAGGCGACTTTTACAAAGACTATCCACAAGCACAAAGTGTGGTCACTGATATCTACAAAAAGTCGAAAGATTGGAAAGACGACCCAACGCCACTGGTGAATCGAGTTTTTCAACTTTTCCCTATTATGATGTTCTTTATATTACCTCTGTTTGCGATGGTGCTGGAGATCTTTTATATCTTCAAAAAACGCTATTACATCGAGCACCTGGTGTTTTGTTTGCACAATCACAGCTTTATTTACTTTGCCGTGATATTGGACGTTATGCTGAATTTGCTTGAAAACTACTTGCTCGATCTGGATCATTGGCTAGCTCAATTTCTCGCGCAACTGACCGCATACGCGAGTATTGCTCTCGCTGGCTGGATTGTGGTTTATATCGGCATGTCGCTCAAACGCGTGTATCGACAAAGTTGGTTTGTCACCGTGTCAAAGATGACCTTGTTGGGCACCATCTATTTCTTATTTTTGATCATTGGGCTGATGACCACAACTGTTATTGGCGCGTGGCAAGCCTAGCTTGTTAGAGTATAAGCGCGTAGAAAACTAGTTTTCGGGAGCCGACATCATCGAACCGATAAATTCAAAAACCTAATGATTTCAATCAAATTAATTAGACAGGACAAACGAAAAACGTTTTTCGATCTCCGTAGATGATTTGGAAAAGTGGCTACATTCATCATAGGAGTCGGTACAACGGATAGGCGTAGAACTTATTCTCTTCTTCAATATTCGATCACAAGAAACCTGTGTATGTTTGGTGACCAGCCTAAAAAGTACCCGCAAAACATAAGCTTTTTGTTACTTCCCGGGTTTTCAATGATTGGGTTTTCGGCAATGGTTGCGCCGCTGCGGTGGGCCAATTCTCTAAGCGAGCAGCCAGTTTATTCCTGGAATGTCGTTTCATTAAACGGGAAAGCTATCAAATCGAGCGATGAGTTGAGTTTACTCGCCGACCACAGAGTCCAGGAAACAGAACAAGGCAGTTTATTTATCGTTTGCGCCGGGTTAAACCCACAAGCATTGTTAAGTAAACGCCTCCTGGCAGTCATCCGCAAATTTGCATCTATGGGGCAAGATATCGGAGCGCAGGATACTGGGAGCTACATTTTGGCTGCGGCCGGTGTATTAGATGGTTATCGAGCAACGATTCATTGGGAAAATCAAGAAAGCTTTCGAGACGCTTTTCCCGACGTTAAGCTGGTAGAGGAGTTGTTTGAAATTGACCGGAACCGATTCTCTTGTTCGGGGGGCTTGTCAGGGCTCGATATGATGCTGCACTTAGTGAAAATACAGCACGGGCCGAAACTGGCTGCGACCATTTCTGAGAAACTCATTTATGTTCAAGGCAGAGAGGGGAGCAGTCCACAACGGCTATCTTTGCAATCTCGTTACGGTACAGGAAACAAAAAATTGCTGGTAAGTATCGAGAAAATGCATCTTGAGATCGAACAGCCTCTTTCAATTTCACAGCTCGCGCGAAACGTACAGGTTTCAGAGAGGGAGCTCGAACGTTTGTTTAAAAAGTATTTACAGTCTACGCCAGTCGCATTTTATCGAGGATTGCGATTGGCGCATGCGCGAACGCTGCTGCAGCAAACCACGAACAGTATTGCAGAGATATCTGTTCGCAGCGGATTTGGTTCTAGCTCTCATTTTTCCCGCAGTTACCGTAGCCACTACGGGTATCCCCCAAGTGAGGAGCGAACGCCGAGCGAAAATTGGAAAATCATAATGTCGTAAATGTACAAGTAATACTCGTTTTTGGTCACATAACCTAGCTTTGATAGAGTAATTTTATTATCTTTATCGATGATCAGATAGAAACCTGAATTGAGCGCTGTCGAAAGAAGTTTTCGAGCTGGCTAAGAGTTATCTTATATGGAGAAAATATGAACAACGAAATTATCATTACCTGTGCTGTTGTTGGTTCAGGCAATCAGGGAGCACACCCGTCCTTTCCCATTACACCCAGGCAAATCGCAGATTCGGCCATCGAAGCGGCTAATGCAGGTGCTGCCATAGTACACATTCACGTAAGAGACCCTGAGACTGGAGCGCCGGCGAGAGATCTGGAACTGTACCGGGAGGTGGTTAATTACATCCGGGACAGCGAGAGCGACGTGATTATAAACATTACTGCAGGCATGGGCGGAGATTTTGTACCGAATCCTGAGAACCCAGTAGAGGGCATCGAAGGCACGGACATGGCGACAGCGGCACAGAGAATTGCACATATCGAAGAGTTGTTGCCAGAGATATGTACCTTAGATTGCGGCAGTATCAATTTTGGCGACGATTATGTCTACGTCAGCACACCACCCATGTTAAGGGAGATGGCTGCGCGGGCTAAAGCGATAGGGGTGAAACCTGAACTGGAAGTCTTTGATATGGGGCATTTGGCCTTCGCGAAACAACTAATCAAAGAGGGTTTACTCGAAGCACCCACACTATTTCAATTATGTCTGGGTATTTCATGGGGAGCACCGGCCGAAACCAATGCGATGAAAGCCATGTCTGACATGCTGCCAAATGATTGTAACTGGGCGGGTTTTGGTCTGGGACGAATGCAAATGCCAATGGTTGCCCAGGCAGCGCTTTTGGGGGGCAATGTTAGAGTTGGACTGGAGGACAATCTTTATCTGGAAAAAGGCGTGTATGCCAGCAACGGGCAATTAGTCGCCCGCGCTGTGACTCTGCTGGAGGCGATGGGTTCAACGATCGCTAGCCCTACGAGGGCGCGAGAAATATTGGCCTTGCGCGGTACCCAATAGCTCGAAAGGTCGCAATCGCCTTTTGGGCACGGTAACTAAACTAATTTGAAATCGTAGAAACAGGAATAAACTGATGGGTAAAACACGGCCAGCGCCGGATGACGTAAAAACAATTGGCATATTAGGTACAGGGGTTATTGGCAGCAGTTGGGCCATTCATTTTTTACGGCAGGGATTAAAGGTTATTGCCTGGGATCCGGAAGAGGGCGCAGAACATCGTCTTCGGCAGAAAATCGAAGAGAAGTGGCCGTTTATGGTTCAGTTGGGTTTAAAGGAAGGTGCGAGCCAAGATAATCTGGAATTCGCGCCTTCCCTTGAGTACTGCTGCCAGAACGTCGAGTTATTACAGGAGAGTACGCCGGAGAATCTCGACGCCAAGCGCGCGCTCTTTGCCAAACTCGATGAAATAACGCCGCCCCATGTGATTATTTCATCGAGCACCTCTGGCTTGCTAATGACGGACATCCAAACAGAATGTGTCCACCCCGAGCGGACGATTATTTGCCATCCTTTTAATCCGCCTTATCTCGTCCCTTTTTGCGAGGTTGTGGGTGGGGATAAGACGGACGCTGCTGCCGTTGATTGGGCTGCCGATTTCTTTGAGTGCAACGGAAAAAAAGTCGCTCGAATGAAAAAGGAGCTCCCAGGATTTATCGGAAACCGCTTGCAGGATGCTATGTGGCGCGAGGCATTACATATGGTTGCAAACGGTGAGTGCAGTGTTGAAGATATCGATAAATCGATTGCTTACGGTCCGGGCTTACGTTGGGCCATTATGGGGCCCTGTATGAATATGGCTTTATGTGGAGGTGAGGGTGGCATGAAACGTATGTTAGACCACTTTGGCCCATCGCTGTTAGAGCCCTGGACGCGTTTAGAGGCTCCTCCGCTGACCGATAAACTCTACAATGACATGGTCGAAGGCTTCGATGAGAGCCGTAAGGGGAGAACGATGCAACAGCTGGCCGTCGAATTGGACGAGTGTCTGATTCCGATCATAAAATTGCTTGAGGAATATAAAGAGCAGAACCAAATCGAGCGTTAAAAATGGATTGCGGTTCAGCGTAATAATCAAAGACACGATTGGAACACACCGTTGCAAAGCTATCGGAAAACATCGCGGAGTAAAAAATGACATTCTTTCCAGAAAATTCTCGAAGGATCATCCTCTTCTTGTCGCTTGTGGTTTTTTTTACCTTGACCGGATGTCAGCAACCGACTGAGACTAATCCTGCTGAGCAGTTGGAAGAAGAGGTCGCTGAACACAGTGATGTGGGGCAGTCTATATCAGACGAGTCCACGCCGG
>ENA-OSET01002050-OSET01002050.1-sediment-metagenome-genome-assembly--contig:-NODE-2050-length-19941-cov-14.843687_pt1 | contig 19941 bp, 16 predicted proteins | sample MGYA00237882_ERZ534229 | MGnify/ENA primary metagenome ERZ534229 (study PRJEB26408, sample SAMN06266212) | sediment metagenome | isolation source: Hudson Canyon methane seep mesocosm | place... | reverse complement strand
ACATCATAAGACCACGGAGCAAGCTCTTTTTTAATGGCATTAACGCGTTTTTTCACTGAAAACATAGAGGGGTTATTACCTGCCTCATATTCCTTATTCCAGACATCTAAGCCTAAGTTATAGCCGAATCGAGACACACCACACGATTGCTTTAAAAACGTTTCTTGTATGTTATTTGGCTTTAACTCTATTTTATGACTCAGTATTGTTTTCATTTTCCAAAGCCTTTTTTAACATTTTAGCCCATAAAGCCGACAACTTGTATATGGCCATCCATATAGATAGCTATATACAATAATAGTCAATAATTAAACATCAGTTAACAACTCCAGTAGCACTCAGTTAAAGTATACACATTATCATTTTTACATCGCGGTATAAAAACGATATCCTAATAGCTATATCCAAACGAAAGCAAGTTACTATTATTAATGCATTATTCCTGCATACTCAGCAGAAACCTGTACGTTGCAATACATGGATTCCCGATAAAAAACGCGGGAATCACGCAACTTACATCTTCAAGCCGTTTGGATATATGGCTTTAAACTTTATTTACAATCAGCTGCTGCAGCTAAGTCTGCTGCGTCACCAACTTGATTCAATTCACCATTTTGATTTAATGAATATAAATAATTATCTTCTTTAGCAATACCTAAGTAACTTCCTGTTTCCGCATAATAACGGTAATAGTAAGTAGTAGATACCGCTTCAGTGTCTTCAGTCGCTTCTGTTGAGGTAACAAGTGTTTGAGACGTTAAACCTGCAGTTGGATAGTTCGTCGGTTCTTGCTGCTCTTGATAATTTAAAACACAATCTGCAACTGAAACAGCTAATGCCGATACCTTAACATCAATCGGTGTATCTTCACCGTCACTGTTTGTACCACCAACAAAAAGCGTATAGTGACCAGGCTGTAAATTAACTAAGGTTAAATTTGAATAGTTAGTATGTCCATTTGGCCCTGAATGATGTTGTACACTACCGTATACACCACTTTCATATTTATTATCAATACTCACATCATGCGCGCCAGATAATACGTTATCCTCCCAAAGATTAATAAAGTCTGTGCTTGAACCGTTTACATAACCCAAAGTTTGAACAAGACCATTTTCTACCGTATTACCTTCTAATGAATCAACAACATCATTATCAGTTGCCCAAACAAGTCCTGGTTTTCCAGGTTGTCCAACCTGATTAAAGGCATGAATAGCACCTTCAGTGCCATCCTTATCATTTTTTCCCTGTGCTCCTGGACTTGCAATAAAAACACCATCCGCTCTATAAATAGTAAAACCCGGTGCATTAGTCATTGCTGAAGAAGCTGATACCATCACATCTGTCGCCTGCTGTACTTCAAAATTAAGCCATGCTCCAGTCATACCCCAGGCCCGATTCGTTAATGCAGAATTGCTGGTATAACTATTTTTATTCGAGTTTGCACTAATCGCCTGAATCGTTGTTCCTGCTTCTAAAACATTATCATCATTAACCCATGGAGCAGCATAAGCCGTCGCGCTAAGTAATAATGAAGACGTAATTAAACCTGCTTTTAATGTGTACATCTTTTTCATATATAAAATCTCCTAAATAATTAAAAATACAATATCTTAACTAAAGTATAAGCAAAAATCACGCCTAAAAATCAAACCCTTGATTTAAAACAAAAAATAGCTACATTACCTTAGCAAATAAATTATGCAAAATATTAAAATAGGTCATATAACCTATAATTTAATGGACACTGCACAAAAATAATTTCTTGCTATTAAATCCTAAAAACTAAGAATATTAATAGGTACATTCATTATTATAAACTAATATAACTTCCTCTTAAAATAAAGCTCTAATTTTATTTTAGACAGGTAAGCATCACATCTAAATCTTGACGAACACATTATTTTCCGTTATTTTGGATAGATTTTTTATTAATTAGTCGCAAAAAGCCTAATTTAATGAATGTTTTAATGAGGATAATATCAAGTGGAACTTAGTGGCGGAGAAATTGTTATTCAGTGCCTAAAAGATGAAGGAGTGGAATATCTTTTCGGCTATCCGGGCGGTGCAGTGTTGCATTTATATGATGCAATTTTTCACCAAGACGATGTCAAACATATTTTAGTCAGACATGAACAAGCTGCGACTCATGCCGCAGATGCTTATGCACGAGCAACCGGTAAAGCAGGCGTAGTATTAGTCACATCAGGGCCGGGTGCAACCAATGCTGTTACCGGCATTGCGACAGCCTATATGGATTCTATTCCTATGGTGGTGATTTCAGGGCAAGTCCCTACTGCGGTTATCGGTAGTGATGCGTTTCAAGAAGTCGATATGATTGGTATTACCCGTCCTTGCGTCAAACATAATTTTTTAGTCAAAGATATCAGTGATATTGCTGAAACCATGAAAAAGGCGTTTTATGTTGCCACTACAGGGCGACCGGGTCCGGTAGTCGTTGATATTCCCAAAGATATTACCGACCCTAATATTAAAATCCCTTATCATTATCCTGATAGCATTAGCATGCGTTCGTATAATCCTTCTGTGCAAGGTCATACAGGGCAAATTAAAAAGGCAGTTGAGCTATTATTAACCGCTAAACGTCCTGTCATTTATTCAGGCGGTGGCGTTGTTATCGGTGAAGCGAGTAAAGAATTAACCGAACTTACTCGCTATCTAAATTTCCCGATTACCAATACTTTAATGGGCTTAGGCGCTTACCCTGCAACGGATAAGCAATTTGTCGGTATGTTAGGTATGCACGGCACCTATGAAGCTAATTTAAGTATGCATCAAAGCGATGTTATTTTAGCGATTGGAGTGCGATTTGATGATCGTGTGACCGGAAAATTGGCTGAATTTTGCCCTAACGCACAAATCATCCATATTGATATTGATCCAGCCTCCATTTCTAAAACCGTCAAAGTCGATATCCCAATTGTTGGCGATGTGAAGCCGGTATTGCTACAAATGCTAGCGCTGATTAAACAGCAGCATAAACCTGATGCAGAACCTTTAGCACGCTGGTGGGCACAAATTAATCAATGGCGTACCAGTAAATGCTTAGAATTTGACCGTTCTAGTACAGAAATTAAACCGCAACGGGTGGTTGAACAGCTTTACGAAATTACAAAGGGTGATGCTTACATCACTTCAGATGTGGGTCAGCACCAAATGTATGCCTCACAGTTTTATCATTTCGATAAACCGCGCCGCTGGATTAATTCAGGCGGCTTAGGCACTATGGGCTTTGGTCTACCTGCTGCGATTGGCGTAAAACTGGCGTTTCCTGATGCGGATGTCGCTTGTATTACTGGCGAAGCGAGTATCCAAATGTGTATTCAAGAATTAGCCACCGCCTTACAATACAATACCCCGATTAAAATTATTAATTTAAATAATGGTTACATGGGTATGGTACGTCAGTGGCAAGAATTTAATTATGAAAGCCGTTATTCACAGTCCTATATGGATACTTTGCCTGATTTTGTTAAATTAGCAGAATCTTATGGTCACGTCGGTATTCGTGTCGAACGTCCCGAAGATGTCATGCCTGCCTTAGAAAAAGCCTTTGCAATGAAAGATCGCACGGTTTTCTTAGATATTATTACCGATAGAACTGAAAATGTTTATCCGATGATTGAAACCGGCAAAGGGCATCAGGAAATGACATTACGGGTTGCACCCGGCACACCGATTGATAGAGAGTTAGCATAATGAGACATATTATTTCTATTCTAATGGAAAATGAAGCGGGTGCTTTATCACGCGTAGCGGGCTTATTTTCAGCTCGTGGCTATAATATTGAATCACTGACGGTTGCCCCCACTGAAGATACCAGTTTATCGCGTATGACCTTAGTCACACGCGGCAACGAAGAAATTATTGAGCAAATTACCAAACAGCTTAATAAACTCATTGATGTGGTAAAACTCATTGATTTAGCCGATATTTCACATGTTGAACGTGAACTTATGCTGGTCAAAGTGAAAACGACGCTTAATAACCGCGAAGAAATTAAACGCCTTGCGGATATTTTTCGCGGTAAAATCATCGATGTGACCAACAACAGTTATATGATTGAAATGACCGGCTCCTCTGAAAAATTAGATGCCTTTGTCGAATCACTTAACGACGAAAATATTATTGAAACCGTCCGTTCAGGCCCGACTAGTATGTCGCGTGGCGAACACGGTTTACATTTATAATTTCCCCTCACCCTGCTCTCTCGCCAAAGAGAGGGCTTTAAAACAGACTGAATAATAATTCACTAACCCTTAGGAAAATACATGCAAGTTTATTACGATAAAGACGCCGACCTTAATATTATTAAAGGTAAAAAAGTAGCTATCATTGGTTACGGTTCACAAGGTCATGCTCACGCGAATAATTTACAAGATTCTGGAGTTGATGTCGTTGTCGGTTTACGTGACAACTCAAGCTCAGTGGCTAAAGCTGAAGCACATGGTTTAAAAGTAACCAATGTTGCTGCTGCAGTCGCCAGTGCTGATGTGGTTATGATTTTAACGCCTGATGAATTTCAATCTCAGCTTTATAAAGAAGAAATTGAGCCTAATATCAAGCAAGGTGCCGCTTTAGCATTCGCACATGGGTTTGCGATTTTATATAACCAAGTGACACCACGTGCTGATTTAGATGTGATTATGATTGCCCCTAAAGCACCGGGTCATACAGTACGTTCTGAATTTACACGCGGTGGGGGTATTCCTGATTTAATCGCCATTCATCAAGATGCGTCAGGCACAGCAAAAGAAATTTGCCTCTCTTACGCGTCAGCGATTGGTGGTGGACGTTCAGGTATTATTGAAACCACTTTCCGCGAAGAAACAGAAACTGATTTATTCGGTGAGCAAGCTGTTTTATGTGGCGGTGCAGTTGAATTAGTTAAAATGGGCTTTGAAACATTGGTTGAAGCCGGTTATGAACCTGAAATGGCATATTTCGAATGTATGCACGAATTAAAACTGATTGTTGATTTAATGTTTGAAGGCGGTATTGCCAACATGAATTATTCAATTTCGAATAATGCAGAATATGGCGAATATGTCACCGGTAACAAAGTTATCAATGATGAAAGTCGTCAAGCAATGCGTGAAGCACTGGCTAACATTCAAAATGGCGAATATGCAAAACGTTTTATCTTGGAAGGTGCCACTAACTATCCAGAAATGACCGCTAAACGTCGTCTGAATGCTGAACATCCTATCGAAGTCACCGGTGCTAAATTACGTGCCATGATGCCTTGGATTGCAGCCAATCAAATTGTTGACCAAGCTAAAAACTAATTTTAGCGTTACGCAGTAAATGATTGACATAAAAAAGCCCGCTAATAACGGGCTTTTTTTATGTCGTCAACGTTTTAAAAGTTTTATATAAAGGTTACAAAACGGTCAACACCTGAAAGCTTAAAAACTTCTTTTACTTTATCAATCGTTCCTTTTACTTTTAAGGCTTCAGTATTATTGCCTAGTCTTTCATGCAAAATCAAGATCATACCCAGCGCTGAACTATCAATTCCTGTTGAACGACTTAAATCTAATAAAACTGTTTTAGCCTGTTCAGCTTCCAAGGTTGCTTTACGCATTGGCTCATGAACACTATGGTCAAAGCGGCCTGAAATTTTAATAGCCAATTCGCCATTTTCATTTAAATTATATTCTATTGCCATTCCGTCAAAATCCTCTACAACTTTTAAGTTATTTTCGTAATAATATCATAAATATTAAGTCTATTAATAAAAAATTAATGACTACGCTGAATAATATACAGTGACAAGGCTCTTAATATATCCGCTTCTTCACCAAAGTCAGCTAAACTCGCGACCGCTTGTTCATGTAAATCTTGCGCTTTTTGCTTTGCCCCCGCTAATCCCAATAATGCAGGATAAGTGGGTTTATCATTATGCTGATCTTTGCCCTGCGTTTTACCTAAGGTCGCGGTATCACTTTCTTCATCTAAAATATCATCTTTTACCTGAAAAGACAGGCCAATACATTTTGCATAATGATCTAATTTAGCCGCAACATTAGGATCTAAATCCGGTTTAGATAAGGTCGCTAATTGTACTGCGACTCGAATTAACGCCCCTGTTTTATGAATATGCATATTTTCTAATTCGGGCAAACTGAGTGTTTTACCCACCGATTCTAAATCAATCGCCTGTCCACCAACCATACCTTGTGAACCACTGGCTTTTGCTAAAGCGGTAATCATCTTGATGCGTGTCTCTGCACTCGCTTGCATAGTTTTATCATTTGCCAATAATTGAAAGGCTAAAGCCTGCAACGCATCACCGGTTAAAATGGCAGTAGCTTCATCATATTGAATATGCGAAGTGGCTTTGCCGCGACGCAAATCATCATCGTCCATCGCCGGTAAATCATCATGAATTAAGGAATACACATGAATCATTTCAACTGCACACGCCGCCCCATCTAATAGTTCAGGCTCTAATCCTAATGCCTTACCCACGCTATAGGTTAGCATCGGCCGCATCCGCTTGCCCCCATCTAAGGTGCTATAACGCATCGCATCATGTAAACGCTTAGGTAAAGTGGTATTGGCAGGTAATCGGGTATCAAGTGCTTTTTCAACACGTTGTTGACTAATTATTAAATAATCTTTTAAGGCATTACTCATCGGCAAAAGGCTCCAAAATTTGTTGTCCGTCTTTTTCTAATAAAATATGCACCTTTTGTTCAGCCTCTTGTAAAGCCTGTTGGCACATACGGGTTAATTTTACACCTTGCTCAAATGACTTTAACGAGGCATCCAAAGAAATATCCCCCTGCTCTAATTGCTCCACAATCTCAGTCAGTTCTTGCATAGAATCTTCAAATAATGAGCTAGTTTTCTTTCTTGCCATGTCAGTAAAAATAATTTAATGATACGATGTATTTAATTTGAACATTATATATGAAAATCCTAACGAGTAATTAACTGAACATGAGTGAATCTTATAATGCTGCCGCCATTGAGGTTTTAACAGGGCTAGACCCTGTGCGTAAACGTCCTGGTATGTATACTGAAACCAGTCGCCCTAATCATTTGGTCCAAGAGGTGGTTGATAATAGCGTCGATGAAGCGGTTGCAGGTCATGCAACCCGTATAGATGTTACCTTATTAACCGATGGCAGTATTAAAGTTCAGGATGATGGACGCGGTATGCCCATTGATATGCACCCTGAACAAAACATGCCCGGTGTCGAGCTTATTTTGACGCAACTGCATGCCGGCGGAAAATTTTCTAATAAAAATTACCAATTTTCAGGCGGCCTCCACGGTGTAGGGGTATCGGTGGTGAATGCCCTATCCAAGCAACTTGATATTGAAATAAAGCGTAACGGTCATATTTACCATATGCAATTTGCAGATGGGCATAAAAAAACTGAACTTAAAGAAATCGGCAAAGTCACTAAAAAAAATACCGGTACCATGGTGCATTTTTTACCTGACCCGCATTATTTTGATTCAGCAACTGTCTCTATTTTAAAACTTAAACATGTCCTCCGCGCCAAAGCGGTGCTGTGTCCTAATTTAAAAATCAGCTTAACCGTCGAACAAAGCTCCGAATCTTGGCAGTGGCATTATGAAAATGGCTTAGAAGAATATCTGTTAGACCGTATTGGAGCCATTGATTTTTATCCCGCCGAGCCTTTTATGGGCAAAATGCAAAATAAGCAAGCCGGTGCAGAATGGGCGATTATTTGGACGAGCGAAAACTTAGCTGAAAATGTCACTGAAAGTTATGTCAATCTAGTGCCAACCGCTCAAGGCGGGACGCATGTAAATGGTTTACGTTCGGGTTTAACCGAGGCCATGCGTGAATTTTGTGATATTCGTAATTTACTACCTCGTGGCGTTAAAATAACCCCTGAAGATGTTTGGGAACTTTGTCATTACGTGCTATCCATTAAACATGAAGACCCACAATTCTCCGGACAAACCAAAGAACGCTTAAGTTCGCGGGAATGTGCACCGTTTGTTTCCGGCATCGCTAAAGATAGTTTTAGCTTATGGCTCAATCAGCACCCTGATGCCGGTGAAAAAATTGCCGAACTGATTATCTTAAGCGCTCAAAAACGCTTAAAAGCCAATAAAAAAGCCGTGCGTAAAAAAATATCGGCAGGCCCACAATTACCTGGAAAATTAGCGGATTGTGCCAGCCAAGATATTTCACAAAGTGAATTATTTTTAGTGGAAGGTGATTCAGCGGGTGGTTCTGCAAAACAAGCCCGTGACCGTGAATTTCAAGCGATTATGCCATTACGGGGGAAAATCTTAAATACTTGGGAAGTCGATTCAAGTCAAATCATGGCATCACAGGAAGTGCATGATATTGCGGTTGCACTCGGCATTGAACCTGATAGCGATGATTTAACAGGCTTACGCTACGGTAAAATCTGTATTCTTGCGGATGCCGATTCTGACGGCTTACATATTGCCACCTTAATCTGTGCGTTATTTTTTAAACATTTTCATGCCTTAGTTAAAGCCGGTCATGTGTTTGTTGCTATGCCACCGCTGTATCGTGTCGATGTCGGTAAACATATTTTTTATGCCTTAGATGAACACGAGCGGCAAACTATTTTAGAGCGTATTACTGCCGATAAACTGAAAGGTAAGGTTAATATTCAACGCTTTAAAGGTTTGGGCGAAATGAATCCTAGCCAATTACGTATCACCACTATGGAGCCTGATACACGCCGTTTAGTGCAATTAACCATCGCAGAAGATGATAAAACCGAGGAAAAAATGGATTTATTACTCGCTAAAAAACGGGCTCAAGACCGAAAAATGTGGCTAGAAGATAAAGGCAATCTCGCGAATATTTAACATATACCCAGTCCACTTAGAAATACATAGGATCTCGGGGCGTAGGCTTTAGCTTACTATTTTAAAAAGTAGACTAAAGTCTACGCCCCAAATAAATCAGAGCAAGCTATTGACTTACTTGCTCCTAATTATTGATAATCGCCTGATTATTACCCGCTAAATACATTCTATCTCGACCATTACCTTTTGCTGAATATAAGGCATCATCGGCTAAATTAACCACGTTATCCATGGTATCTCTATCGTTGCTAGATAAAGACTCAGTAGAAGAACCGCCAATACTGACCGTCACCTGAATATCTTTTTCTATTTTTAACATCTTAATATTCCGCATAATGCGTTTACCCGCATCAATCAATCCGGATTCCGTTATATTAGGTAATAAAATAATAAATTCTTCACCGCCATAACGAAAACAAAAATCAACATTACGTATTTGTTCATTCATGGTTTTTGCCACAGCAACTAATACCGCATCACCGATACTGTGTCCCCATGTATCATTCACTTTCTTAAAGTAATCAATATCAACCATCAATACGCCGAGCATGGTGCCATAACGCTTGCTATTAAACATTTCACGCTCTGCAATAGTATTGAAATAGCGACGATTATACAACGATGTCAATTCATCTCTAATCGCCATGTCCTCTAAGGATTTCTGTAAATTAATTTCTTTACTCAAATCCTTAAAACATAACACCCCACCTTGAGTAACATCTTCACGCTCTAACGGTGCTCCAAAATAATGATAGTATTTCTCATCATCCAAGGCGATAATCCCATCGACAGTAGACACAGTTAATGGCTCCATAATATAACGTGATAATGCCCTAATATCTTCTTTATCATGATCAATAACAGGCAATAAATCGTCAGTAAAAACATCTTGTATTAATTTACCGACAACCCCATCAGTATCAATAATATTACCCCATAAATTCGTCATATTTGAATTGATTGCGGTGACTCGATTCTCTTCATCATACACAATCACCCCATCAGAAATGGCTTCAAAGACCGATTCAAATAAGGTATGTTGCTTAAAAATCTGCTGATGTTGCTGTTTTAATAATAAATGATTTTTAATCCGTATTTTCACTAATTCAGGTGAAATCGGTTTAGTAATATAATCAACTGCCCCCAACTTAAAACCTTTTAATTCAGATGAACTATCATCTAAAGAGGTCACAAAAATAACCGGTATATTGATATATTTATTATTATTTTTTATCTTTTTAATTAGCTGATAACCATCCATATTCGGCATCATCACATCTAATAAAATTAAATCAGGGGTATTCTCTTCTAAAAATAATAACGCATCCTTGCCAGATGTTGACGCACGAATATCATAATCATCTTCTAATGCACTGCCTAAAAAATTGATATTAATAGGGCTATCATCAACAATAAAAATTTGAGCTTTATTTTCTAACATTATTATTACTCTTTAAATTTATTTATTTCGTCTAACCATAAACAAACACACTGATGAGCTTGTTTAAAATCAAATTGTTCTAATGCCGTTTTTAACGCCTGCTGTCGTTCAAAATAAAGACTGTCACTGCCTATATTCAAATCTTCAAGCATTTGAATACATTGAAAATTTTGTTTTAATGTTTCCGCAAGCAATTGTTGTAAACTATCTCGCAACTGAGCGTTATCAACGCTGTTTTTAGGGTTTACATTAGACGGCTCAAGCTCTACCGGTAAATACTTTAATGAAAACATCACCTCTTCTAAATTTACCAAACAATGTGTTAATGAATCATAACTTAACGGTTTATGCTCTAAATCATTTAATATCGTCACACAACTATTTGATAAATCGGTTATGGCAAGATTTGCTGCAACCCCTTTTATTTCATGCACTAAAGCCTGAATTTTTAACCATTCTTTATCTAAAAAATAGCGTAATAACTCTTGTCCTGATAAATAATACTGCTTGTAAAATACTTTTAACAAACCGTAATAACGCGTTTTATTATTGCCTAAACGCTGCAAACCCACCTGAATATCGACACCTTTTAAATCAGGAAAGTCTATATTATCAGCCAATATAACAATCTCTTTTTCAGTTTCATCAATTTTGGATGCCTTTAAATACTGAGCCAATAATAATTCTAAGGTATTTAAATTGATAGGCTTAATCAACACATCATTCATACCTAATAATAAACAGCGTTGTTTATCTTCTTCCGTTGCAAAGGCAGTCATACCAATAATAGGCACTTGGTTTTCCAATTCCAGCCGAATAATTTTAGTGGCTTGTAAACCATCCATAACCGGCATTTGAACGTCCATTAATACCAAATCAACCGGCTGCTGTCTCACAATATCAACCGCCAACTGACCATTAGCCGCTTCTAAAATAATATCAATACGCCCTTCTAAAATAGATAAAATTAACTCACGATTAATTTTTACATCATCAACTAATAAAATAGTTTGCTGCTTATTTAAAATAGAGGTGATTTTTTTAGTTGGATTTAATAAAGCTGCATGCTGTACTTGTTGTTGCTCAGATTGAAAAATTGCCTGCAGATTTTCCTGACTTAATATTGGCTGATTAATCACCAACGCATCATAATTTTGCTGTTTAGAGGCCGGTCGATAAGCATCACATTTCAATATAATCAATTTTATTGCATAATGTTCAATAAAATCCAATAACCCTGCCTCAACACACGCGGTATATAAGGATTCATCACTAATAATTAACGTCGTATAACCCGCAAAAGGCTCAGTCATTAAATACTGTTCGATTAAATCTGCCACCGAATGACACACCTCGGCTTTCACTTCAAACGCCATCACTAATTGCTTTAAATAATCGGCGTAAGCCTCGAAAGGCTCTAAAATCAGCACAGATTCATGATGCTCTGCTATTAAGTCTAAATTAGCACTAACATCCTGATGCGACTCAATAGACTGGAAATTTAACGTAAATTTAAAATGACTCCCCCGATTTAAAAAACTAACTACCGTTAATTCTCCGCCCATGGTATGAATTAATTTATCACAAATACTTAAGCCTAAGCCTGCTCCACCAAATTCACGGGTAATAGAGGTATCAACCTGACTAAACGGGTCAAACAAATTCACTTGTTTATCCAGACTAATGCCCATGCCGGTATCATAAACACTAAATTCTATTTTGCATTCACCCTCTATAGAGGCTAATAATTTAATCACCAAGCGGACTGAACCCTTCTCAGTGAACTTAACCGCATTAATTAATAAATTTAATAATACTTGTTTAAGCCGTAAACTATCGCCCGTTAATAATTCATTAATTTCAGGGTCTAATTCAAATAGTATGCGTAAATCCTTATTATCTGCCTTGGCAATAATAATCTGATAAATTTTAGTTAATTCTATGGCTAAAATAAAAGGCTCATTTTGCAGAGTAATTTTATTCGCTTCTATACGAGAAAAATCCAGCATATCATTCATCATTTCCATTAATAAATTCGCTGAATCAATGACATATGATAATTGTTTCTTTTGCTGCGCTGAATCCACATCATTTTGCAATACCTTTGAAAAACCTAAAATAGCATTCATCGGTGTGCGTACTTCATGGCTCATATTCGCTAAAAAGACTGACTTTGCCTCAGACGCTGACTCGGCTTTTTTGGTCGCTAACTCTAATTCCTTGGTACGCGTAAACACTTCATCGGTTAAATGACTATTGTGTAACATTAATGATTGTTGTGCGGCATCACGCTCACGGTTAGCAATATTCATATTGGCTAGCAAATGATTTAACGTCGCCGATAAATGATTAATCTCATCAAAACTCTGCGTTGTATAAAAAGAATCATAAGCTTCTTCATCGGATACCTGTCGCATAAATTGCATTAACTGCAAAATCGGCCGACTTAAGCGTTCACTAAAAATAAATGAAAACCATAATGCAATCAAAAAACAAATAATAAACACTGCAACAATAATTAAAGCTGCAAATTTTAATTGTTGATAAAATTCAGTAAAGCCCGCAAATAACACCACACTCCCGATTTTTTTATTATTCGCAATAATAGGCACTGCTTGAGCGATAAAAGATGCCGCTTCCCAAGCATTTTCTCCCTTTTGCTGTAATTCTTCAAAATTGACAATAACAGGCTCTAAATCACTCTCAAACTTTTGATACTGAGCTAAAATATGCGGCTGTTTATCAAAACTGATAATCATTGCTTGCTCAATAGTCTGATCATATTGCAAGCTATTCAATACCCGCTGTGCTTCTACCTTATCATCAAACAATAATACCGCCTGACTATTTGCACCGAGTATTTGGCTTTGTATATCTAAATCTTGATAAAGTTCCTGTTTAAATGACTGATATTGATAGGTTGAAAATAAGAGACTGGAAAACAGTAATATTAAACTACTGGTAATTAAAACGATTGAAAAAATATTACGCTTAATAGAGCCTGTATTAATCTGCATTAGATGGCTCCTGAGATAAGGTCATTAATTGAGCTCGAATATCTAAACCCGATTTTTTGACTGTCTGCCTATTAATAAAAAATTTAATTTTATGATTTTGTTCATATAAATAAATCATGCCATGCTGCTGATAAAAACTAACAGATTCACCAAAGGTTAGAATATCCAGAAACTCCGTTTTAATTAAAAAATCCTGCACATTATTAATATTTTGGGGTAAATAAAGTAATCGGCAAGCCTTTAAATCATCGTCTTTTGAAACTAACACCACCTTAATCAGCTGATTTTTTAAATACTGTCCCGCTAAATTTTTTTGGATAAAATCAGCTCTGTCTTTATCGTCAGCCACACACATAACAAAGTGTTCTGTTATTGGTTGCTGCCATTCAACAAACAAAGAGAAGCGAAATAAATACGCCGTTTTCAAGGTCATTACCCGCTCATTTTCCAATGCATTACCCACAAACGGAAACAAACACCCGCTTATGAGCAATAAGCAAAATAGCCTTTTAACGAATAGCCTCTTTATCGGTTGCATGTCATATCCTTATATTCAGCAGCATCTATATCCTTTCAATCTCTCACTTATTGCTGGCGAGCTTTTTTAATGGCCAAACGCACTGTATCGGGAGCTGTGCCACCAATATGTTGGCGTGCATTGACTGAGCCTTCCAAGGATAAAATATCAAACACATCATCCGTAATCATTTCCGAAAACGCCTGTAATTCAGCCAACGATAATTCCGACAAATCACGTTTACTTTCCAAGCCCAAACGCACCGCCAAACCGACTACTTCATGGGCATCACGAAATGCCATACCTTTACGCACTAAATAATCGGCTAAATCCGTCGCCGTTGCAAAGCCTTGTTTGGCGGCTTTATACATATTTTCTCGCTTGGCTTCAATATGTGGCACCATTTCAGCAAACGCACGCAAACAATCTTTTAACGTATCCGCGGTATCAAATAACGGTTCTTTATCTTCTTGATTATCTTTATTATAAGCTAATGGCTGACTTTTCATTAACATCAGTAATGACACTAAATGCCCTGTGACACGCCCTGATTTACCACGGACTAATTCAGGCACATCAGGATTTTTTTTCTGTGGCATAATCGATGAGCCGGTACAGAACGCATCGGGTAATTCAATAAACGCAAACTGAGCACTCGCCCATAATACTAATTCTTCAGAAAAGCGTGATAAATGCATCATAATAATGCTGGCAGTTGCCGTAAATTCAATCGCAAAATCACGATCACTCACTGAATCTAAAGAATTATTACTCGGGCGTGTAAAACCTAATAATTCAGCGGTTAAATGACGGTCAATGGGATAACTGGTACCTGCTAAAGCCGCAGCACCTAATGGCATAACATTGATACGCTTCACACAATCTTCTAAACGCTCTTTATCACGCACTAACATTTCAAACCATGCCATTAAATGATGCCCAAAAGTCACCGGTTGAGCCACTTGTAAATGGGTAAAACCTGGCATAATGGTATCGGCTTCTGATTCGGCTAGATTTAACAATGCGGCTTGTAATTGGTTTAACCAACTAATAATGGTCTGAATTTCAGCACGCAAATATAAACGAATATCAGTGGCAACTTGGTCATTCCGTGAACGTCCGGTGTGTAATTTTTTACCCGCCACCCCAATTAATGCGGTTAAACGGGCTTCAATATTCATATGCACATCTTCTTGCTGCACCGACCATTGAAATTCACCGTTTTCGATTTCAGTTTTAATGGTTTCCAAACCAGTAAAGATACTATCCCGCTCAAGCTCCGTTAAAATGCCAATTTTACATAACATCGTTGCATGGGCAATTGAACCTTGAATATCTTGCAATGCCATACGTTGGTCAAAATCAACTGATGCGGTAAAGACTTCGACAAAGGCATCGGTTTGTTGAGCAAAACGGGCGCTGGATAATTTATCTTTATTAGCTGTGGTCATAAAAATGTGAGACTGAAATTAAATGACAAATTATAACAGGTGCAATCAATGAAACGCTTAAAAACCTCAACTGAAAATAAGGATTTTAAATAATTGATAAACGTGCTTTATGCTTTAGATAAAGGCAATTCAAACCAAAAAGTACTGCCTTGATGTTCAATACTCTCAAAACCCATCGTGCCTGACATCATTTCCACCAATTCTTTAGTGACAACAAGACCAATACCCGTGCCTTCAATCGCTGAATTTTCCTGACCTAAACGATTAAAAGCCTTAAATACTTTCTGTTTATTTTTCTCTGTAATACCGATACCGGTATCAATCACATTGACTCTTACCATTCCATTTTTCTCTTCACAGTTAATGATAACCCTGCCATGTTGTTGATTATATTTTATGGCATTACTCACAAGGTTAATAATCACCTGCTTTAACTTGGTTTGATCCGCGTCAATCATAATTCCCTTATTAGGAAAATGTTTAAACGTAATATTTTCTTTATTGGCTGCCGGTGATAACAATGATAACACTTCGGTTATTATTCCATCTAAAACAATAGCTTCAATAGATAATTCTATTTTTCCCGCTTCAATAGATGCCAGCTCTAACACCCCATTAATCAATGTTAGTAAATGCTTGCCACTTAACATAATATAATCAATGCTTTCTCTTTGCTCTTCTGTCAATGGATTATCAACATCACTTTCTAATAATTGACTAAAGCCTAAAATAGCATTTAAAGGCGTTCTTAACTCGTGACTCATGGAAGATAAAAATTTAGATTTCGCAATATTAGCTTTTTCCGCCTCGTCTTTAGCCTGTTTAAGGTTTAGTTTTTGCTGATTAATATCGGTAATATCTTCAATACTTGACCAAATATAAGAGAATCCTTCTTTCTCTATCAAACACCCTTGTAAACGAATAGGAATACGCGAACCATCTTGATGAATATACTCTTTTTCATAAGGACCATAATGCCCCGTATCTTTAAGTGCTTGTAATTGAAGCTGCTCATCAGCAGCATATATTTCAGGTGTTAATTCCCAATATGAAAGTGCTTTAACTTCATCAACACTATAACCCACTATCTTTGCAAGAGCTGGATTTAAATAGCTAAATACCCCATCCATGCTATTAATAGATAAACCAATATCAAGTCCATCAAATAATGATTTATGATATTGCTCACTCACCAACGTTACTTCAAGTGCTTGTTGCAGTTCAGCAGTGCGTTCTATCACTTTACCTTCCAATTCTTCTTGCTGTGTAAGCAATTCATTTTCTGCTAATAATCGACTTTCAACCGATAAAATAATCCACCATGAAACAATAAAAATAAAAACCGTGATAATCGTAAATAAAACATAAATCGCTAAATACATATTTTCATTCATGGCAACACGAATTTCAGCAAAAACTAGCCAAAACGTAAAACCAAGAATAATGACAGCTGAACTTGAAAGCAAAATAAAATAATACAGTCGTTGAGCCGTTTTAGACGATATAGTTTGCTTAAATAAAGCCCGAATCAAAGCGGTGCCTATTTGTTGTAAACCGTTATCAACTTTAGGCTTACAACTATCACGACAATTGGTTTCTAAGGTGCAACATAAAGAACAGATTGCTACCTCATGAAAAGGACAATGTGCCATATCATTCTCAACATAGTCATGCTCACAAATACCACAGTTAATTAAATCATCGGTTTGCGAAAAATGCGTATTCTCTCGGGCAATATAATATTTGCCTTTGGTGATAAATGCGATTAAAGGCGATAAAATCAAACTAATAACAATGGCAATCAACCATGAATACGCTTTAGGATAACTGCCAAATAAACCTGTAAACGCTAAAATCGACACAATAGACGCAACAATCATACTCACAAAACCAACCGGATTGAAATCGTATAAATGTGCCCGTTTAAATTCCACAATACTGGGGCTTAATTTTAAGGGTTTATTAATAGCTAAATCTGCAAAGACGGTAAAAATCCAAGCAATCGCTACATTTGAATATAAACCCAATACTTTATTTAAGCCTGCAAAAACGCCCATTTCCATCAATAATAAAGCAATTACAATATTAAACACCAACCAGACGACTCGCCCCGGATGATTATAAGTGGCTCGGGAAAAGAAATTAGACCACGCTAAAGAGCCTGCATAAGCATTCGTTACATTGATTTTAACTTGTGAAATGATGACAAAGATAGTGGTGACAAATAAGGCTAATTGAGGTTGATCAAAAACATATTGATAAGCGGCTAAATACATATGCACCGGCTCTTTGGCATGTTCAAAACCTAAGCCCGTCAACACCACTAATAACGCTAAAAAAACACCAATAAATTGCTTAAAACAGCCTAAAATAATCCAGCCTGGCCCTGCTGCTAAGACAGAAGACCACCAAGCTAAGCGATTATTTTTAGTTTTATCAGGCATAAAACGCAAATAATCAACTTGCTCGCCTATTTGAGCAATCAAAGATAATGAAATCCCTACGGCTATACCAAAATAATAAAAATCAAAATCATTACTCTGGTTTTCAGTGCCTTGGTAAGCAGGAAGAAGTTCTATTATTTCGGGTTTTTCAAGCAAGACAAAATACAGTGGCAATAACATTAACACCAGCCAAAAAGGCTGCGTCCAATTATGTAAGCGATTGATAGCCGTCACCCCATAAAAGACAATGGGAATAATGATAATTGAACACAATAAATACCCCCATTGTAAGGGTAGCCCAAAATACAATTCGAGAGCCTGAGCCATAATAGCGGCTTCTAATGCAAAGAATATAAAACAAAAAGACGCGTAAATGAGCGAGGTAATCGTTGAGCCCACATAACCGAAGCCAGCACTTCGCGTTAGTAAGTCAATATCAATATTATAACGAGCGGCATAATATGAAATAGGAAACGCAGCAATAAAAATTAAAACGGAAGCGAGAATAATCGCCCAAAAGGCGTTGCTGAAGCCATAACTTAATAATAAAACTGCACCAATTGCTTCAAGGGCAAGAATTGACATCCTCCCCTCCCTAAAGGAAGGGGATTCCTAATATTGCTACTAGATATTTCCTAATTCAACGAGAACAACTAATGCAGACTGGCTACACAAGATTTACATTCTCTCCAAAGGCTAACCCCGCAAGCCCTGCGGTTTTGATATTTTTAGCGGCATTAATGTCGCGATCATGTGTTGCTTTGCATTCAGGACAAACCCATTCACGCACGCTTAAACTCAACCGTGGCAAAGTGATGTGGCAGGGCTTTTGCGGCTTTTTGCAAAAGGCGTGACGCTTTAAATGGTCAGCTGTATTTTTTGGTTATGCTTTTTATTCTAATATATGCGAATTTCAACATTTTTCCCCAAAGCATTAGCAACCTTTTCAATAGTTGAAAGCTTCACATCTTCGGCATGATTTTCTATTCTTGAAATTGCTGACTTTTTTGTACTTAAACGGGAAGCTAATTCTTCCTGAGTTACCCCCGCGCTTTCTCTTGCTTCTTTCAGCAGTACTCCAATCTTAAAGGCTTGATAACCTTTATCAAAATTTAATGAAAAAACTTCATCTTGTTCTTTTCGTTTTGAGATATATTTTTTTAAATCACTCATAATCTATTCCTCGCCTGATAATCCTGCTTTCTTTGTTCTGAGAGAAGAATTTCAGACTTAGGTGTTTTTTGTGTTTTCTTTTGAAATCCATTTGTTAACACAATAAAGTTCCCCTTCTCGAAAAAGCCTAAAAACCTAAAAATATTACTTCCAATTTGAACTCGAATTTCCCATATATCATCGATATTTGTTAATTTTTTTAAATATGTTGTCGGGACTTTATCTAACTCCTCAACTACTTGCATGACCCATGCTACTTTTTGGGCTTGTTTAGCATTCAAGCTATTTAAAAAATTCTCAACTGGGCATTTACCAGATTCAGTCTTGTAAAATAATATTTCTCTCATTGAAGAGATGTTAACTTACAAGTGAACTATTATGCAAGGTGATATTTTTTAAAGCATAACATTGTAATCAGTTGCACATTAAAGCACCGTGGAGCGAAGCGGAACGGTGTCCAAAGGGTCAACTGCATTTGCTGGTTAGGTTGTGGAACAGAAATTCAGACATAAAAAAGCCCCGAATAAATCGAGGCTTTTTGTTAGTTCTTAGAAGGTTGAAATTAAGTCTTTTTCTTTTTTCTTAAAAATCCAAAACCTGCTAAACCAAGACCAAGTAATGCTAGAGATGTAGGTTCTGGTACTGATGTTTCTTTTACAAGCATTGAACCCCAGCCACTTCCCCAGTGTTGTTCATTATATCCAGACATAAACACAGGGCTTACAACATCCCAACCGTAATTTTGATAATAATACCCTTCATAGATAACTCCATTTGAATCTCGATTACCATGGACAAAACCACCACAATTCAAGGCAACTCCACATTCACCATCTTCACCAAATATGAATGAGGTTCTTAAATAAGTACCATAATCTTCGATCAATCCAAACTCTGCAAAAAATTCTGCTGAGTCTTGCCCCATTGCACTTTCCCAGCCACTTGGATTAATCAGTGAAGATACTCCACTATATGAATTTAACAATAATTTTTTATCAGCTGTCTATACAACCACCAAACATTGTAAAAAATTGTAAAA
>ENA-OSET01002048-OSET01002048.1-sediment-metagenome-genome-assembly--contig:-NODE-2048-length-19965-cov-3.657230_pt1 | contig 19965 bp, 17 predicted proteins | sample MGYA00237882_ERZ534229 | MGnify/ENA primary metagenome ERZ534229 (study PRJEB26408, sample SAMN06266212) | sediment metagenome | isolation source: Hudson Canyon methane seep mesocosm | place... | reverse complement strand
CCTCTCGATGTACTACTGTTAAGTATTTCTGGTCGGCTTTAAAGTAATAAATATCCTCAAATGGGATAAGTTCATGCCCCTGCCAGCTATGTGCAACAAATACCTTGGTATTGTCCTGGCCCTGCTTCTCTAATTGTTTTAACTGTAACTTATTCAACTTCTTTGCCTGGCTTAAGGCACTGAAAAGGTCTTCTTGTCTAACCGGTTTTAGCAGGTAACCAATAGCATTAAAGGTAAAGGCTTTGAGTGCATATTCATCATACGCAGTACAAAAAATAATGGCAGGCGGATGCTTAAGCGTTGATACAACTTGCGCCACATCCAGGCCATCGACACCCGGCATACGAATATCCAGCAATACAATATCAGGTTGAATCCGGGGAATACGCTGTAAAGCCAGCTCTCCATTTTCGGCCTCTCCACATACTTTATACTGAGTATGGGTGTGAATTAAGCGCTTAAGCCGTTCTCGGGCCAGACTTTCATCATCAACAATAAAAACACTAATCTCAGCGCTTGTATTCATTTTATGGACATCCATTTATTGGCATACGCAGTGTGACAGTATAAATACCATCGAGTTGACTGGTTTTTAATACTGCACTGGGGTCAAACAATGCGCTTAGACGACTGCGAATATTATCTAAAGCAATATGATTCCCCTGATGTTTTTGTAAAGTAGGATCATAGGGGTTAGATATTAAAATATACACAGTATTGTGCTGACAATGGGTTTTAATGGAGATTTTACCGCCTTCTGTTCGAGGTTGAATGCCGTGATAAATGGCATTTTCAACTAAGGGCTGTAAGCTTAGAGGCGGTATTTTAATTTTGTTTGCATTGGCCCCCAGGTTTGCCTCTAACTGCCAATCAACTGTTAAACGCTCACCTAAGCGTAAAGCTTCAATATTCAAATATCGCCTACAAAGTGCTATTTCATCCTCAAGTGGAATAAGCATCACTTGATTATTCAGCGTGGCACGAAATAAAGAAGAAAGATCTAGCACAGCATCTTCTGCTTGTTGGGGATCAACACTAATTAAGCTGGCAATGGTATTCATACTGTTAAATAAAAAATGGGGTTTTATGCGGGCTTGTAATGCCTCTATTCTTGCCCTGAGTTCGGCTTGTTTTTGTTCTCGCCATTGAAACTGCAGGTAAAAATACCGCAAGACCAAAGCACCGATAATGCCGCTGATTAATACATTTTTAAGCATGAACAAGCCGGTACTATCGACACTTGAAAGTAATAACTGACTAGCAAACCAACTATATAAAGCACTTACCCCCAGAATTACCCCCAAAAAATACCCAACCACCACACCAAGTCTCTGTGTGCGAATGGTATTTCGTGACCAACAGATAAGTGCCGCACACGTCAAAGCAATGCTTTGACAAAAAAAAGACAGCAACCCTAGGTACTCCCAATCAATCAATACTTTGTTAGCCGTCACCAAACTTAATATAAAAGCCATGAGCTGAGTTAAAATCAGTACAAAAAGCACTGAGTTGACCTGACATAAATCAGGCACAAAGAAGCTATCTTCATTAAGTTGAAGCTTATTAGCTTCATGTAAACGTTGCTGGGGTTTCATGTCCTACCTGAGGTATACTGTGCCGAAAATCTTGACTCCGTAATTTAAGTGTAGATGGGTAATTGAACATGAGCAATGAAACAACTAGTACAGAACAATCTAACACCGAGAAGCCTTGGGGTGGTCGATTCACCGAGCCGACCGATGCTTTTGTTGAACAATTTACCGCATCCGTCGACTTTGACCAACGTTTGTACTATCACGACATTCAAGGCTCAATCGCACACGCCACCATGTTAGCAAAGGTTGGCGTATTAACGGATACCGAAAAAGACCAAATCATTGCGGGTTTAGGTGAAATTCGTAGTGAGATCGAAGCAGGTGAATTTCAATGGTCGGTAACGCTTGAAGATGTCCACATGAACATCGAAGCACGCCTAACAGATAAAATAGGTATTACAGGTAAGAAATTACACACAGGTCGTTCACGTAATGACCAGGTTGCTACAGATATTCGTTTATATCTACGTGATGAAATTGATGTTATTGCCGATGAAATCACCCGCTTGCAACAGGGCATGGCAACTCTCGCTAAACGCGAAGCCAACACCATCATGCCTGGTTTTACCCACCTACAAACCGCACAGCCAGTGACATTCGGGCACCATATTCTTGCCTGGAACGAAATGCTGCAACGTGATTACGAGCGTCTGATGGATTGCCGTAAACGCGTAAATATCATGCCTTTAGGGGCCGCTGCATTAGCAGGTACCACTTACCCGATTGACCGTGAATTAACGGCTCAACTTCTCGGCTTTGATCGTCCAAGTACCAACTCTTTGGATTCTGTTAGCGACCGTGATTTTGCTATTGAGTTTTGCGCATTTTCAAGCCTCGTTATGGTGCATCTTTCACGCTGCTCTGAAGAGTTAATTTTATGGGCTTCTGCCCAGTTTAACTTTATTGATTTGCCTGACCGTTTCTGCACAGGCTCATCCATTATGCCGCAGAAGAAAAACCCTGATGTACCTGAACTAGTACGCGGTAAAGCAGGCCGGGTAACAGGCCACCTTATGTCTTTATTGATGCTAATGAAGGCACAACCATTAGCCTACAACAAAGACAATCAGGAAGATAAAGAACCTCTATTTGATGTACTAGATACCATCAAAGGCTGCTTACGCGCTTATGCCGACATGGTACCCGCTATTCAGGTGAAAACAGAGAATATGCGTGAAGCTGCCCGACGTGGTTTCTCAACAGCAACCGATCTGGCTGATTATTTAGTGGTAAACGGCGTCGCATTTCGTGATGCGCATGAAGTGGTCGGTAAAGCAGTAGCTTATGGCATTGAACAGGACAAAGACCTGTCCGATATGAGTCTTGAAGAGCTGCAACAATTCAGTGACCAGATTAATGCTGATGTATTTGATGTGTTAACTCTGGAAGGTTCTGTAAATGCACGTGATCACCTAGGAGGCACAGCCCCCAAACAGGTGCTGGCAGCAGCTGAGAAAGTGCTGGTAGGTTTGGCTCAACGAGGCTAATGAAAACACCCAATTAAGAGCACGCTTTAGTGGCCTTAATTGGGTGTAAGAGTCAAAACAAGTTCAGCTTATTGAACACTCCATGACTGATTACTACCGCCATGCACCGACCATAAACCAATGTTGTCACCACTGTCATCGCCATAAGCATCAATCGCCAGATTATGATTCACACGGGGTCGAATAGTGTCACCCACGATATCCCAAGTCATATTCTGATGACCGGAGATACACGTCCAAACCTGAACATTCCCTCCATTAGCGATATTTCCGCCCATCATATCCAGACAGTAATTAGGGTTAAGTTCACTACGGATCAAACCCGTTGCAGCTTCATACCACCAACGCTCATTACTAGTGCCTGAACAATTGTGCAGGCGTACATCAGCACCGTTATAAGCATTTCCACCCCATAGATTCATACACAAACCTGCACGCTGGTCGCGCAGTTCTGCAAAAGTATTTAACTGGACACCAGCCCAATTACCTTCAACGCTTCTATCATCATAATTCAGCCAAACAGTACTGTAACCTGATGCTTCTTTTACGCTTTTTAGCGCCTGATTTGATTGGCTATTCGTCGGTACACTGAAGTGGTAATCAGCCCCTAAACTAGCACAAGCATTATTGCCATTTGTCCACGAACCCGTAGTCGAATAAGGAACCGCCCAATTGCCGTCATTATCTTCACAAGCATAGGCATAATCGTTGTTGCAGTTAGTATCATTCCAGCGACCACTACCGGTTTGTGTCGCACAATCTTCATTGCTGTTGTAGTCATTAGGTTCGTTAGTATTCCAACTCCAAACGGCGGCTTCGATTCGGCCATCATTCATCACCATATCATCTAGATTGACAATATTACCGCCCGTGGCAAAGGCTTCGCTGACTTCACTCGCTGATATACTATCAATACCGCCGGTAAAGAATTCAGAAATGGTACCCAAGGTGGTGCCGTCTTCCCAAATACGGCCAACATTCCCTAAACCACTGTAAGCCAAATCCGCCATACTAGCATTGCCCGAACAACCACCATCTTTCCATAAGATCACTTGCTTACCAGCGACTAAAACATCTGCTTTTGTTAGGGTATCAGGGATATTTCCACAACCGCCACTAGCATAAATTTTCGAGCCAAAGCGACTGGTGAGCTGGTTATACAAGTCAGCATGGTGATTTTCGGTGTCATCCTCTATATAAAGAATGATGACTTCATCAGCATTACCACTATCGTTTAACCAGCTTTTAATTTCATCAAAGCCTTCAGTGGCATATTTGTCATTAATACTGCAAACACCATGACATAAGAGCAAGCGTTTTGGATAAGAAAAGATACCCTCCATCTTTGTAGTCCAATGTACATCCAGCTCAATAAAACGAGCCCCCATACGTAGTTGATCCTTAATGGAGTATTTTTGCTGCGGATCCAAATAACGGCAGCCTACTGAAAAATTACACGCCGTATAGACTTCAGAATTGTAAGTATTGTGAGTACCCAGAATATTGTTATCAATAATTGGGGCGTTAACATCAAGCCCACGCTGCAAATCCAAAGCCTGGCCAACCCAACTTTGATTAAAACTATCAATAGCGTCAGCCATCACATTAGCAGATGTGCCAACCGCTACAGCCATTGTGAGGTTACGGAAGTATTTAAGTGGTTTATTCATTTATATTCTCCAGCGCATGCGCTTTATTATTTTTAACTGCGACAGGCGAGGAAGTATTACAAATAATGATTCAATTAAAATGTTGTATATGGCCAACTACCTTGTGAACAAAAGGAATGGCAAGTCAATATCCGTAAATATTGGTATAATCGTGGTTCTTACCTGAATAAGAGCATTATTAGATGACACGCCGTTTTTTAATTTCATACCTATTTTTTGGGTTATTAATAAATACAGCTAGTGCCTTAGCAGATGAGCAACTCCACATTGCCGTCGCGTCTAACTTTAAGCAAACACAAGAAGTATTAGCGGCTCTATTTAAAGACCAGTATTTAGCAGAAAACCCTCATTCAAAGCTGAAAGTTATTAATTCTTCAGGCTCATCAGGCACTTTGTTCGCACAAATACAGTCTGGCGCGCCTTATGATGTATTTCTCTCTGCTGATGAACAGAGACCAGATACTTTGATCACTTTAGGCCTAGCTAAAAAAACAAACCGTAGCGTCTATGCACAGGGGCAAATTGCCTTATGGCAGCCAGCTGCGAAAGAGGCATTTGATATTCATTTTATGAAAAACTACGCCGAAGCTTATGTTTTGGCAAACCCCAAGCTCGCACCCTATGGGGCTGCCAGTAAAGCATTAATGGAGAAAGCGGGAATATGGCACACAAAAGACCGCTCGCGCATTCTTGCACATAACATCGCTACTGCATTTCAGTACCTTGCTTCAGGCTCGGTTAAAATCGGCTGGGTGGCTGTTTCCCAGTTAAAGAACTGGGAACAACGTAAAAAGGTACCAAAACATAGTTATTGGCTAGCCCCCGTGAATGACTACCCGCCTATCAAACAAGTTGCTGTACAACTTAAGCAGTCCAAGAATCCGGCTTTGGCAGAGCAATATGTCGAATTCTTATCCACTATGAAAGCGCAGAATTTGATTAAATCTTTCGGATATCTAACTCAGGTAGAGCTCTGAATTGTTAGGTAGCTTCTCAAGTTGGAGTTTTCAAAACAAACTCGATGCGCAGATAGTTCAAATTGATATGCAGTCAACCAATACTTGAAATGTAGCATAAGCATCATTAACGCTTTGCCTGCTCCAATAACTCTTTAGCTTTCGTCACAGACATGTGACGTACATCTTCACCTTTTGCGATATAAATAACATGCTCGGCAATATTACAGGCATGGTCACCAATGCGCTCTAGTGCTCTGAGTACCCACATTACACTGTGAATTTGAGAAATACTGCGTGGGTCTTCCATCATGAAGGTCATTAATGAGCGAATAGCTGATTTATATTCGGCATCAACCGCGTGGTCTTCTTTAATAATATCCAGCGCAACATCTGCATCCAGGCGCGCAAATGCATCTAAGGCACCATTCACCATATCAGCAACATGATCGCTGATATGGCGAACCTCAACATAACCTCTAGGCGCTTTACCTTCTTCAGTAAGGCGAATGGCCATCTTAGCGATCTTGCTAGCTTCGTCCCCCATGCGTTCGAGATCTGAAACCATTTTAATAATGGAAATAACCAGTCTTAAGTCACTCGCAGCAGGTTGTCGACGAGCAATCAGTTGGGTACAGTCTTCGTCGATCATCATTTCCATGGCATCAACGTCGTTTTCTTTGTCTTGTACATTTGCTGCCAATTCACTGTTATTTGAAATAAGTGACTCAACAGCGTCGGAAATTTGCTTTTGTACAATCCCTCCCATGGTAAGCAAGTGATTGCGTAACTCTGACAAATCTTTATTAAATTGTTGAGAAATATGCTGAGTATGGCTTTCAGTTGTGGTGGTGCTCATATTTGCCTCGTGCTTTAATTTTGTTAGTTTAAATCTTGTTTTCCAAGGGCGAAACAGTTTTTTAAAGCGCTCTTAACCATATCTACCAGTAATATAATCTTCAGTTTGCTTGTTTTCTGGCTTGGTGAATAGATCATCTGTATTGCCAAATTCAACTAGATTTCCCATATACATGAAAGCAGTATAATCGGATACTCGTGCTGCTTGTTGCATGTTATGCGTCACGATAATGATGGTGTAGTCATCTTTTAGCTGGTGAATAAGCTCTTCAATCTTAAGCGTTGATAAAGGATCAAGTGCCGAAGCAGGTTCATCCAATAATAAAACTTCAGGCTTCACGGCTACCGTTCTGGCAATGACTAATCGTTGCTGCTGACCACCTGATAAACCTAATGCACTATCATTTAAGCGGTCTTTTACTTCATCCCATAAGGCCGCTGAGCGTAATGACCACTCAACCGTTTCGTCCAGTACGCGCTTTTTATTAATGCCTTGGATACGCAAACCATAAGCAACGTTTTCATAAATGCTTTTAGGGAAAGGGTTGGGCTTTTGGAACACCATGCCAACCTTACGACGTAACTCTGCAACTTCCACCTTACGTTGGTAAATATCTTTACCTTCGTGCAAAATTTTTCCTTGTATAGTGCAGCCGTCGACTAAGTCATTCATTCGATTGAAACAGCGTAGCAAAGTTGATTTACCACAACCTGATGGCCCGATAAAAGCCGTTACCCGATTTTGAGGGATTTGCAAATTAATGCCATGTAGTGCTTCTTTCTCGCCGTAAGATAAACGTAAGTCATCCACTTTAATACTAATGGTTTCATCTTCTAAACGGCGAATATTACTCTTTCGTCTTAATGCACTCACGTCTATTGAGTGGCCTTTTTGTACTGTTTGATCTGTCATAGTCATATCTCTATATACTGAATTCATCATAAGGATTGAGTATTTTTTAAACCTCCAAAGCCTTATATTTCTCACGTAAGCGGTTTCGAATGGCTACAGCACTTAGGTTCAATAGTGCAATTACGATCACCAGTAAAAGTGAAGTTGCGTAAACCAAAGGCCTTGCAGCTTCGACATTTGGGCTTTGAAAACCTACGTCATAAATATGGAAGCCCAAGTGCATGAACTTCTGATCCAGATGTAAATAAGGGTAATTACCATCTAAAGGTAAAGATGGCGCCAGTTTTACCACACCGACTAACATCAAGGGTGCGACTTCACCAGCAGCACGCGCAATAGCCAAAATAACGCCGGTCATCATTGCTGGGCTGGCCATCGGAAGAACCACTCGCCAAAGGGTTTCTGCCTTGGTTGCGCCTAATGCCAGACTACCTTCGCGAATGGAGCGAGGAATTCGGGATAAACCTTCTTCCGTAGCTACAATCACCACCGGTAGGGTTAGTAATGCAAGCGTGATTGAAGCCCATAACATGCCACCTGTACCAAAGGTAGGTGATGGCAAAGCTTCCGGAAATAGTGACTGATCAATACCTGAACCTAAAAAATAGACAAAAAAGCCTAAACCGAACACGCCATAAACAATCGAGGGCACACCCGCTAGGTTATTAACCGCAATTCGAATAATCTGTGTCATGGCACCTTGGTTTGCATATTCGCGTAAGTAGACAGCAGCAACCACACCTAATGGCGTCACAATAATGGACATAACGATTACCATTAACACCGTGCCAAAAATTGCGGGAAAAATACCGCCTTCTGTGTTTGCTTCACGAGGATCATCGCTCACGAATTCTACTAATTTGTCCACATAGAAACTTAATTTTTCAACCAGAGACATACGATTCGGTTGAAATGCTCTAACAATTTGAGACATATTAACTTCAACCACCGTGCCATCCATGGTGCGCGCACTCATGCTGTCACGATTAATCTTGTTATACAGTTCAACAAGTTCTGCCTGATAACCTTCATACTCCTCATTCAAAGTTGTACGTTCTTGTTTCAAAGACCGCTGTTTTTCAGGCGTTAACTGCTCATTTAACGCATAGCGACGTGCTTTTAAACGCAACCGTTCTAACTTGCTGTTGATACTGCCAATCTGCTTTTTCTCAATGATGTAAATATCTTCATGAATAGCTAAAGCACGATCAATACGTTCAATTAAGGTTTCCCAAGCAGCGTCCCCTGAAACAACGACTTGGCCAGCCTCTTTAACATCAAGCAGATAGCCATAAAAATTACCCCATTCACGACGTTCCATGGCAATAATATTTTCAGGAAAACGACGCTCAATTAAATCAGCATCCAATACCCAGCTGAAATCACCGCCGGTCACATCCCGGTTACCTAATTTCAGCAAATGGCGATCCAGGAATTCAAGGTCATCTGGAATATCATAGCCGGCTTCTCTTAACTGAATTGCTGAAACGGTTTCAGTTTCAACCAATTCCCCCATTATTTGATAATAGCCACCCTCACTTTTCTCTATATCCGCTTCTAATACATCATGAGGCCAAAAATGCACTAAGCCTTTTGAGGCGATGAGGATTAGTAAGCTAAATACCATGACCAAGCTAATCGCTACTGCACCAGCATTAATCCAAATCCAAGGATCGCCATTTTTTAGCCATTTGCTTAAAGGGACTTTCATTTTTAAAGCTCCCACTCTTGAAGTTTTCATATCTGTTGTTTTCATGGGTAGGCTCCTTAAATAACACTGTATTTAGCGCGAAGGTTTGAACGAACCCACTCCGCAAGCGTGTTAACAACAAAGGTAAACAAAAACAATACAAAGGCTGCCAGAAACAAAATACGATAGTGAGTACTAGCTACCTCTGCTTCAGGCATTTCAACCGCTATATTCGCGGCCAAGGTACGCATACCTTCAAAGATATTAATATCCATAATCGGGGTATTACCCGTTGCCATTAGTACGATCATGGTTTCACCAACAGCACGACCCATACCAATCATCACGGCAGAGAAAATACCCGGGCTCGCCGTTGGTAAGATAACTCTAACCATGGTTTGCCACTGCGTCGCACCTAACGCTAAAGAGCCATAGCTCAAATGCTTGGGAACACTGAAAATAGCATCTTCGGTAATTGAAAATATCGTTGGAATGATGGCAAAACCCATCGCTGCACCAACTACTAGGGCATTACGTTGGTCAAAATCGATGCCAGCCTCATAGGTTAACCAGCTTCGCATATCACCACCAAAGTAAGCACTTTCTATTACAGGGCTAATTTCAATACTGAACCAAGAGACCAGTAATAAGACTGGTATTAGTAAAATAGGATCCCAACCTTCAGGAATTTTATGTCGAATCCAGCCTGGCAGGTTAGCCCAAAAGAAGCCAAATGCCAGCATAGAAAGCGGCGTTAGCATTAACCAGGCAAAAATCCCAGGTAGATGGTCTTCCATAAATGGTGCAAAAAACAAACCCGCTAAAAAGCCCAAAATAACCGTTGGTAACGCTTCCATTAATTCAATCGAGGGTTTGACCTTACGACGTAAAGCAGGGGCCATGAAGTAGGCAGTATATATAGCACCGCAAATGGCGAGCGGTGTCGCTACGAGCATGGCATAAAACGCCGCTTTCAAAGTACCAAATGCTAACGGTGACAAGCTATACTTAGGTTCAAAGTCATTATTGGATGCCGAAGACTGCCAGATAAATTCTGGCTCTTCATACCCTTCGTACCATACCTTTTCCCAAAGTGCGGCAAACGAAATTTCAGGATGTTCATTTTCAACACTCAAAAACTTCAATTTACCTTGGTCATCTTCAAGCAAAATATAGTTTGCCCGTGGTGATATAGCCAAGTGTGTAATAGCAAAATCATTCACTTTTGTGATGATAGTCTGGGTGTGTGCAGTGGTATTATATAAGGCAATTTTCCCGCTTTTATCTGCAAGTGCAAAACCTTTACGCCGGTGCTCAATTGCAAGCGCTGTGAGCGTATTTTTAGACTCATGTTTAAAATCACGTACTTTTTGTAATGAGTAATTATTCAGTTCATCACGCACCATAAACCACTGCGACACTCTGCCTGAGCTTTCATTGACCAACAAAGATGAACCACCAAGTAATAGCTGCATTCCGATAATTTGAGCATTATTTTCTACTTTGACAGTGCTGTTGAGCTTAGCTTGCTCGGTATTTTTCAAGTCAAAAACATTAATGGCGCCTTCTTTTGTGGCAACAAATACAAAACGCATTCCTGGTTCAGCTATTAGAAAGTCAGGTTCACTGTTCAAGATCGGCATACTTAAAACTTCTGGCTCAAGTTCAATTTCACCGGTAATAAAATTTTCTTCTTTGCTATAAAGCGTCGAAAATAATTTGGCTTTCTTATTGGCACCTACAATCAACAAAGCATCTTCTGTTAAGGCTAAAGAAACAAAGTTAATAGAATTGCCTTCTTCATCCATATCCATTGGTGCATCACCAAAAGGAAACTCCAAAAATGGATCAATTTTGCGAACATCCTCGGGGTAACTTATTTTGTAACTATGTTTGAACACAAAGACCTGCCCATTACTCAAACCGACTAATAATGTACGGCTTGCAGGGTCTGCTGCTGATAAGCTGGTTATCTTCGAACCTTTCGGAATGGGAAGCATAAACTCGGAATGAATCGTTCCATCCATGGTATTAAAGAACACAACATAACCCTGATTGGTAATACGCATGGCCTTTTCGGCCTGCTCTTCAATGGCGTAATACAGGGTTTCTCCCTTTTCTTTGGCAGGCATGCTGTAGTGGCTCACGGCATGTACTTCGGCTGACGCGAATAGAGGAATGACTTCATAAAGAAGATAGAAAAAAATCAGTGAAATTGCCAAGATAACACTTCCGCCACCCATACCAATCGAGATACTTGCTGTTTTGTCTTTTAATTTCCGTATCTTTCGGTAGCGAATTAACTTAGGGCTATCAAAATCAATGCCCGGAGCTTCAGAAACTGCCCTTTCATTCATAAGTAATGTGCCTAGATAATATTAATACATAGCAAAAAGCTCCCCACCCTATTGGCAGGGAGTTCTCTTTATTTTTCATTTTTAGCCTAGTTAAGCCCTAACACTTTCAAATTTTTCATAGCTACTTTTGCTGGAAGGGGGACATATCCATCTTTAATCACAACTTCCTGGCCTTGCTGCGAGAGTACTGACTTAATAAACTCGGCTTCTAAAGGAGAAAGTGCTTTATTAGGTGCTTTATTCACATAAACGTAAAGAAAACGCGCTAGTGGATACTTACCCGTTATCGAATTGGCTGGTGTTGCTTCAACAAAAGGCGTACCTGACTTCTTGGTCAAAGGTAAAGCACGAACAGATGCTGTCTTGTAACCAATTCCAGAGTAACCAATACCGTTGATAGACTCAGAAACACCCTGTACAACCGATGCAGAGCCTGGCTGTTCATTTACATTGTTTTTATAGTCACCTTTACAAAGCGCTTTCTTCTTAAAGTAACCGTAGGTACCTGACACAGAATTACGTCCAAATAACTGGATACTCTGGCCTGCAAGGCTACCGGTTATACCCAAGTCACCCCAAGTGCTCACGCTCTTATCAAAGCCACATTTACGGGTAGATGAAAATACCGCATCAATCTGATGAATGGTTAAACCTTTGATTGGATTATCTTTGTTCACAAATACCGCTAAAGCATCAATTGCAACCGGAATCGCCGTCGGTGCATAACCAAAACGCTTCTCAAAAGCGCCACGTTCTTTGTCTTTCATCTTACGACTCATTGGACCAATATTAGACGTACCTTCTGTTAGTGCGGGTGGCGCCGTAGATGAACCTGCAGCCTGAATCTGGATATTTACATTTGGGTAATTACGCTTGAAGCCTTCTGCCCAAAGAGTCATGAGGTTGGCTAACGTGTCTGAACCGACACTTGAAAGGTTACCAGATACACCACTCGCCTTTTCATACTTAGGCAAATTCGGGTCTACACCAGCATTGACAGTACAAACACCGCTTAACGCTGTGATGGCTAGAGCGCCAACAAATTTCTTGAACATATTCATTTTCAAAATACCATTCTCCAAAATCACGCTTACCCGAAACAGGTTTTGCTTTGATGATGAGTACTATAGAGAATGAATATGACACTTATATGACAAAGATATGTCAGATATATTTCAAGAAGTGTTTTTTATAGAACACGAATAACATAGCCCGATACTTTAGATTTAATCCTCTGAAGCACCAGGCTTGGTTTTCAAATTAAGCGAAGCTTTAAGTATTTTTATTCATAATATGTGTCGGTTTTCCATCAAGACTTATCTGATTATTTTCCTGCCAGTAGTCACGAATACCTTCATCGCCCTTTTTCGTGGCCCACTTACTCAACTGCTCACGCTCTTCAATATAATCAAAAAAAGGTACTGACATACCACATGAAGTTTGTACTAGGTCAACATGAAGGTCAAAAATCTGCCTCGCGCCCGCCATAGGGCCAAATAACGCATACAGTTCTTGCCATTGAGCATCATTTCGATGAACCACTTTTGCCTGGCCAAAAAGCCTTAAAATCATAGGCTTACCTTCAAAAGCAGCGAACATAATGGTCATTCTTGGACTTTCCTGTACATGTGCCGAGGTTTCATTAGCACTACCTGTCACATTTAACCATACCACCCGGTTTTTCCCCAAAACACGTAATGAGTCCATGCCTTTTGGTGAAACATTTACCCGGCTATCTACTGTTGCTGTACCGACAAAGAAGAGTTTTTGCTGTTCGATAAAGCCTTGTAACTTATTGGAAATTTCTGAATATTGCTGCCCCATTGTATTCCTTCCTTTGAGTATTATTTTTAACTAGGCGTTTTGACTAAATCTTATGTTTGATACAAGCGATAACTCACCTGACCAGCCGATTTTTCTTTTAATAACTGCCAGCCAGAGGGTACTAACAAGTCACTGCGCTCTTGCTCCAACTCCAGATATACTAAAGTATTGGATTCTAAAAGCGCACTATTTTCCAATAATTCAAGACAACTATCTAATAGACCTTGACGAAAAGGCGGGTCTAGAAAAATCAAGCTATAAGATGAACGCGTTTGTTCAGTGATGCTTTGTTTTAACCAAACAATTGCATCGCTTTGTATAACTTCGGCCTTCCCCTTTAACAGATTTAGGTTATCCCGAATCGCTTGCGCTGCTGAACGGTCTCTTTCTATCGAGGTTAATGATGCTGCACCTCGTGATAGCGCTTCAAAGCCCAAGGAACCACTGCCAGCAAATAGATCTAGCACTTTTGCCCCTTCTAGCTCACCAGACAACCAATTGAACACGGTTTCTTTAACTCTGTCTGTTGTTGGGCGCAAACCCTCAATGCCTGGAAAGCTTAGGCGACGACTACGCCATTCACCGCCGATAATACGAAATGAGCCCATCGCTTTCTTCGGGGATGAGTGTGTGTTTTTAGCACGTGTCCGCATTTTAATTGCCTGCTGCTTAGCGATTGTTTAATGATAGCCTGGGTTTTAACAATGAATTATGCCGCCATGATAGAAAAAAAGCGCGTTTCATGATAAAAATGCTCACCTGAATCGCAGTATTTTAACTTTGCCGTCAAAAGTATCAATGCCGGACATGAAAACTGCATATTAAACTCGCTACTGAAGTTACTCCTACCTATGCTAACAGATATTCAATATTCACTGATCGCACTTGCTGTTATTGTTCTAGTGATTGCCATAGATCTGGTTCGCGCCAAGCAAGGCCGGTCAAAGCCAAACAAAGTTGAACAAAAAACTCATACTGAAGCGGGGGCAGTTCAAGCACTTGACCAAGCAAAACCCAAGACAAGAACAGCTAAAGAAATACCAAAAGAAGCGCCATCCGAGCCTAAAAACTTTCTTACCCGCATTAAACAAGGTCTTGGTCGAACACGTGGGCAATTGGCAGATGGCCTGAGCCAACTGTTTTTAGGCAAAAAACAGATTGATGAAGAACTACTGGAAGATATTGAAACATTACTCATCACTGCAGATATTGGCCTGGAAGCAACTGCTCAGATTATTGACAGTATTACCGAAAAATCTGAACGCAATGAGCTAAAAGATGCAGCCAGTGTTCATACACTTTTAAAACAGGAGTTGGGGGACTTACTCAACACCTGCCAGGCTCCCTTAGAGATCGATACCCTGAAAGAACCTTACGTGATTTTAGTTGTTGGCGTTAATGGCGTGGGTAAAACTACCACCATCGGTAAAATGGCCAAGCGTTTTCAAAGCCAGGGCCATTCTGTCATGTTAGCCGCAGGCGACACCTTCAGAGCCGCCGCCGTTGAGCAACTACAAGTTTGGGGCGAACGCAACCAAGTACCTGTTGTCGCTCAACACACCGGTGCCGATAGCGCCTCGGTTATTTATGATGCAGTAGAATCAGCAAGAGCAAAAGGCGTTGATATTGTAATCGCCGATACAGCAGGACGCCTACAAAACAAAGACAATTTAATGACCGAGCTTGAAAAAGTCGTACGCGTAATGCGAAAAGTCGATGACACCGCACCACATGAAGTGATGTTAGTGCTGGATGCCGGCACCGGACAAAATGCCTTAAATCAAGCGCAAGTCTTTCAAGAAGTCGTTGGCGTAACGGGCATTAGCTTGACCAAACTTGATGGCACAGCAAAGGGCGGGGTCATTTTCGCCATTGCCAAACAGCTAAATCTGCCAATTCGTTTTATTGGTGTGGGTGAGCAAATTGATGACTTACGCCCCTTTGAATCCAGTGAGTTTGTTCAAGCATTATTTGATTAGTAGATAAAGCCTTAGCTGAGAACACATTAATATGATCGAATTCCAAAATGTGATGAAGCGTTATCAAGATGGCTATGAAGCCCTCCAAGATGTTTCTTTTTCGATGGATCGAGGTGAGATGGCTTTTCTAACAGGTCATTCTGGTGCAGGAAAAAGTACACTATTAAAGCTCATTATGCTCATGGAACGTACCACCAAGGGGCAGGTTATTGTGGGAGACCAAAACTTATCCACTATCCCTAAACGACAAATCCCCTATTTTCGTCGTCATGTTGGCGTAGTTTTCCAGAACCACCGTTTACTCTATGATCGTAGTGTATTTGATAATGTTTCATTGCCTCTGGAAATATCTGGCGTCAACCCTCGTGAAATTGGTCGTCGTGTACGTGCTGCCCTTGATAAAGTAGGTTTATTGTCAAAAGAGAAATTAAATCCGATCCAGCTCTCAGGGGGCGAACAACAACGTATCGGGATTGCGCGGGCGGTAGTAAATAAGCCACCGTTATTACTTGCAGATGAACCTACAGGCAACTTGGACCCAGAATTATCCGCAGAGATCATGACCTTGTTTGAAGCCTTTAATCAGGTCGGTGTCACTGTACTCATTGCCAGCCATGATTTAGCCCTGATCAACGATATGGCGCACAGGGTGATTGAGATCAATGACGGCCGTATGGTGAGTCATGTCTAAACAAACAAACTCAAACCAAAAAAGCAACAGCAGTGGCGCACAAGCAAATCATAAACCTAATGCTCTAAATAGCTATTTTAGCCACCATCAAAAGACCTATAAGTCGACCTTTAAACAATTAATCGGTCAGCCCTTAGCCTCATTCTTTACCTGTGCCGTTATCGGTATAGCCTTAGTATTACCCGCCTTATTGGCTATTTTATTAAGCAATATACAGGCAGTACAACATAACTGGGATGGCTCTGCACAAATTACTCTATTCCTGAAAAAAGGCGTTCCTGCTTTAGACGGCGGTATATTGGCGGAACAGATATCAAAAAGGCAAAGTATTAGCTCTAGTCTGTTTGTAGATAATGATAGTGCTTTGGAGGAGTTTAAAATACGCTTTGAGCTTCAAGAAGCTGTAGATTATTTAGATGAAAACCCACTACCGCATGTCATCCTGGTTCAACCTGACCGCTCTCTGCAAAGCATCAAACATATCGAGCAAATTAAAGACAGCCTATTAAAATTCCCAGAAGTAGAAGGGGCTTTACTGGATGTTATGTGGGTGCAACGCTTGAACTCGATTACCGAAGTATTACAGCGCGCCGCATGGGTAGTAGCATTAATGTTGGGTTTAGCGGTTATTTTAATCCTTGGAAATACCATCAGACTCGCTATCGAAAACAGAAAAGAAGAAATCACTGTCGTAAAACTAGTAGGTGGTACCAACGCTTTTGTACGTAGACCATTTTTATATATGGGTGTATTTTTCGGGTTGGGTGGCAGCCTGATTGCCTGGATACTCATTAATATTACTTTATTTATGCTTAATGGCCCGATTCAAGATTTAGCACGCTCTTATCAGAGCAGTTTTAACTTGTCAGGTTTCAGTTTTGAATCTACACTTTTATTACTTATTCTTGGCATGGGCCTAGGTTGGTTTGGCGCATGGCTTGCAGTTCATAAACATCTTGATGACATTGAGCCTTCGTAATGAAGGAACCCGCCTGATACTTATTGTAAACACTATATTTCTTATAATAAGTACCAAACATAGTTTCATCTCAGCCAAGAATGCATTAATATTGGTTAATATATAGTCAGTTTCAATCAATTGAACTTATTCTGGACTTGTCGGTCTAAGTTTACAGATGCTAGAATCTGAGATACATTTTTATTGGAGAATATATTTATGGGTACAAGCTTACAGCCAGTCGATATGTTGGTTCCGGGAGCGAATCTGGAGTCGTACATTCAGGCCGTGAATGGTATCCCTATTTTAACGGTCGAAGAAGAAAAAGCCTTAGCAGATCGCTTACATGATGAAAATGACCTTGAGTCTGCACGACACATGGTTATGTCACATCTACGTTTTGTTATCCACGTTGCCAAAAGTTATGCAGGTTACGGCCTTGCACAAGCTGACCTGATTCAAGAAGGTAATGTCGGTTTAATGAAAGCGGTTAAGCGTTTTGACCCTGAGTACGGGGTTCGTCTGGTTTCATTCGCCGTACACTGGATCAAAGCAGAAATTCATGAGTTCATTCTCAAGAACTGGCGTATTGTTAAGATTGCCACCACCAAAGCACAGCGCAAAATGTTTTTTAACTTACGTAGCTCCAAAAAGCGTTTAGCTTGGTTTACACATGCTGAAGTTTTATCTGTCGCTGAAAACTTAGGTGTAGAACCGAAAGTTGTGCGTGAAATGGAAGGCCGCCTCAGTGCTCACGACACCGCCTTCGATATGGGTGCCGATGATGATGATGAGAATGCTTACCAGGCACCGGCTAACTATTTAGAAGATCATAGCCAGGATCCTGCGAAAAATATCGAGCAACTTAACGCAACAGAAGATGCGAATTCACGCTTGCATAATGCTTTGAAAACACTGGATGAAAGAAGCTTTGATATACTGCTTAAGCGTTGGTTGTCTGAAAATAAATCAACCTTGCATGACCTAGCTGATGAATATGGCGTATCTGCTGAGCGAATTCGTCAGCTTGAAAAAAATGCCATGAAGAAAGTGAAAGCACTAATCGAAGCTTAAACTTTTTCGCAAACTTACTAAAACCGCCTTATTCGGCGGTTTTTTTATATCTAATACGAAGTAAACGGTTTGCATTCAAGCTTTAGTGACTTAAATTGACTTTTGAGCCTGTATCCACTCTTTAAGATCGGGAAACATCATGAAAATCGCTTTTATCGGCATAGGCTTAATGGGCCAGCCCATGGTGAACTGCTTGCTCAATGCAGGTTTTGATATGCTGCTTTGGAACCGCTCTCCTGAAAAAACGAATATTTTCGCTAATCGTGCGACAATTTCAAACACACCAGAAAATGCTATAAGTCAGGCTGATGTCATCATCACCATGCTTGAAAATGGTCATGTGGTGGATGAGGTAATCTTTCAAAGTGAAGCATATACGGCAATTAAGAAAGGTGCGGTTTTTATCGATATGAGTTCCATTCCACCTTCACTAGCCAGAACACATGCTAAATTAATTGAAAACCAAAATGCCGCTTATCTGGATGCGCCCGTTTCAGGTGGTACAGTCGGAGCAGAGCAGGCCACTCTTTCTGTCATGGTCGGTGGCAATAAGCGGCATTTTGACCAGGCTTTACCCATTTTTTCTTCCCTTGGTAAAGCGACCTATATTGGTGACGTCGGCTGCGGACAATTAAGCAAACTAGCTAACCAGGCCATTGTTGGCATTACCATTGGTGCCGTTTCAGAAGCCTTGTTACTCGCATCAGAGGGCGGAGCAGACCCAGAAGCAGTACGGGAAGCACTTAGTGGTGGATTTGCTGCCAGCCGCATTCTAGAGCTACATGGCCAACGCATGATTGACAGAGACTTCAAGCCTGGCGCAACTGCACGCGTACAGCTAAAGGATCTACGCACGATACTGGATGAAGCTAGAGCCGAAAACCTCAGCCTGCCGCTCTCCCAACGTTGTTATGAATCCTACTTGTCACTAGTTTCAAACGGTCATGAAAATGTAGACCATAGCGGTTTATTGCTTGAACTTGAGCAACTGAACAACACTCAATTAAAACCCAAAGCAAAAGACTGAACAATGCCCAAGTTTGCAGCCAACCTAAGCATGCTTTTTACTGAGCAGCCATTTCTTGAACGCTTTAAAGCCGCTTCTGAACATGGTTTTGAGTTTATTGAATACCTTTTCCCTTATGAGTGGCCCGCAGAGCTTTTAGCTAAGCAACTGCAACGACATAAACTACAACAAGTATTGTTTAACCTCCCTCCCGGAAACTGGGGCGCTGGCGAACGTGGTATTGCTTGTTTACCTGATCGCATAGCGGAATTCGAAACAGGCATAGACCAAGCCATAAATTACGCAAAAATACTCGGCGTAACACAAGTTAACTGCCTGGCAGGCTTGGCGCCTAAACACATAGAACATAGAATTTTATGGCAAACTTTTTGTAGTAACATCGATTATGCCGCTCAACGCTTTCAGGAACATGGAATTACTTTATTAATCGAACCAATCAACAGTAAAGTCGACATGCCTCATTTTTTTATCGATACTCTTGAAAAAGTATTGAATATTATTTCTGAACTAAAGCACAGCAATATAAAAATACAGTTTGATATTTATCATATGCAAATCATGCAAGGTAATATTATTCGCAGTCTGGAAAAGCACCTTACAAGCATTGCCCATATACAATTTGCTGATAACCCAGGAAGACATGAGCCTGGCACAGGAGAACTGAATTTTAATACTATTTTTAAGTACTTGGATAAGCTTAATTACACTGGCTATGTCAGTGCTGAATATGTCCCTCTACAAAATACCTCCCGTTCTCTTCATTGGTTTTCCCACTAGTATTGTTACACGGGTTACGAACTTTTAACTGGTTATCTTCCCCCACTATGTTAAAAATTTAGATCTACTATGCCTAAAGTCACGATATAGTCATTTTCATTGTTGTTAT
>ENA-OSET01002047-OSET01002047.1-sediment-metagenome-genome-assembly--contig:-NODE-2047-length-19966-cov-3.528936_pt1 | contig 19966 bp, 8 predicted proteins | sample MGYA00237882_ERZ534229 | MGnify/ENA primary metagenome ERZ534229 (study PRJEB26408, sample SAMN06266212) | sediment metagenome | isolation source: Hudson Canyon methane seep mesocosm | place: USA:Hudson... | reverse complement strand
TTTCAGAAAATAAAATTGATATGATAATTATGATTGATGCTGCATTAAAAATGGAAGGTGAAGATTCTGCATCTATTGCACAAGGATTTGGTGCTGCTATTGGCGGAATTTCAGGAAGCATAAGTTCTTTTAGTGTGGCTTATGCTTCAGGTCAGTCTGGTTGGGATTTATTTAATTCTACGTTACTTGGTGGTGCTATTGGTGCGAGTACAGGTGCTTTAAACCCATTTGCTGCAGTATCTTCTGCTGTTATTAGAACAAGTCTTACTGGTGCAGCTGCTAGTACTTTGGGACAGGTTTCTACAATGGCATTTGATGGAAATGCAAAGTTCTCACCATTACAAGTTGGTCTTAGTGCTATACCCGGTCCTTTTTCTACTATGGATCCTTTAGTTATTGCATCTGCATACCGCACAGGTAATGTTTTTTCCAGCGTTGCTGGGTCTACTACGGCAGCAGGTGTACAGTTAGGGGTATTAGGTTCCATAAGAGGACTTACTCAAGCAGGTATTGGAATTATTGCAAATAATAAATAAGATTAGCCGATAAGTTTTTAAGTTTTTAAGGTTTAGGTATGAGTGTAATTTGTTTAATAATGGTTACTTCAAGTATTGTCATTTCTATTGCAATATTTGAAGTATGGCTTAAGTTGGAAAATATAATTACTTTGAAATCACGTTCATGGAGAGCTCTTACAGGCATATTAACTTTATTAATTTATATTGGGCTAGGTGCAGGGGGGTATCAAAGTATACGATTTATAATTCCAGCCATTTCAATGGACGAATTAAAACTAGCTGTTTTAGTTTGGGCTATTGTTATATTAGTTTATATACTTAAATTTTTTGCACCTCGGCGGAAATATAATTCTATTGATTGACAATAAAAACAGCCAGGTAGATACCATCTCTCCGACTCAATCACAAGAGGTAAATTAGCCAGAAAAAAGGTGTCCAGAAAAAAGGTGTCACAGAAAAAAGGTGTCAGGTCTTTGATTTATGATGGCGGAACTTAAAAGTGAAGATTCCTGAATTTCAACGTATAACATTCTTGTTAAAAATCATAAATCAAAGACCTGACCCCAATGCTTTCGTTAAAAATCATAAATCAAAGACCTGACCCCAATGCTTTCTGACCCCAATGCTTTCAAGAAATGGGGATAGGCTACGATTAAATACAGAAAACAAGGTTCGAAAGAAAGTAGCTAAGACAAGTCATGACGCTTTAGAGTCTTTATATAGTGTGTAATATATATTTGAATGCTAATCACTTATATGACAAAGGTGCTCCAATTTTAATGGCAGGCATTGGCCAAATTTCCATTGCCAGAAAGGTAGATGAAAGCGCCTTGCAATATCTGCATTTCCACCATCCTTGGCGGTCAGTTACAGTCGCTAACGCTATATGGATACGGTTTGTATATGCTCTATCAGTTCATTGGAACAATAAATGACACATCACTACTAGTACCCGATGCCAGTACATTACTTACACCTAAGGCATCGTAGCCAGTCACAGTGAAACTATATTCTCGGATAGCACCATCGGGTTGGACCAGAGAAACCATTTGGTTGTCAAGTTGACTGGAAGTGAACAACACCGAGGTCTCATCTGCTGTATCACCAGAACCGACAAAATTAACTTTCAAGGCAATATGGTCTCCAAGAGATTGGCTTGGCAGGCGCACTCTCACACGCTGTATGGTTCCAACGCCTTCACTCAGTAGAATAATGCCACTGTCAGTTGTCTGATCTTCATTAGAAATGACGTTGCCATCAAGTTTGATAATGGTGGTATTGAATTTGACCGGTAATGGATCGGCGAGTAATGTGGGAATTATAAACCGGCGGCTAGCCAATGGTTCCATTCCGTCAAACTCTTCCTGGTATGTGACCGTATAACCCGTATCTGGCTCCTCATATTCAATGTCGACAATAGCTTGTAGCAAGTTTGAGGCATCCAGTAGCAGAGGATTAATCATCATACGTTGACGCCCCTTGAACGGAGGGTTAATCATAATCGCAGGTTTTTCTGAGGTTTCGAATGGTGTCTCAATCTGCAGATTGGTCTCGGCGAAAAAGTATCTTGCTCGATATTTGTATTGCAGTGGTGCGTTATCTTCAAGTCGTAGTCGCCAGAATTGTGGAGCACCCCCAGAAGTTAGTACAAAAGTGCGCCTGTCAGTGAAACCTGATGAGGGGTTGCTGTACTCGACATCGACTTCAACCTGAGAAATCAAATCGTTTGTCAAATTTGACAATCCAATTTCTACATTTAAACGCTCAATCGCATCCATGGGTGCCAGAGGTAACTGCTTGTCAGCAGAAGTGATCCAATTGGTTTCAATTTGGCTGTCTTTGCCGCGCCACTCCGTAGTGGGGTCGAATGTAATGGTCATTTTGTAGCGATAGTCGCGATCATTCTTTTCATTTACAAATGTTGTAAATGAGTGGCTATCGGTTTCACCTGGTCTGAACAAGAAACCATCGATATGGTCGGCATCACGATTAGCTCGACGGTTGGCTGGGTATTCCATATTAATTGCAACCGAAGCAATTCCAAGAGAAGCAAGGTCTTGCCCCATGGTGACCGTTGATACTATTCGGTCAAAAAATGGATCATCCATATCAACAATAAAGATATGCTTATCAAGATTAAAACCGTCTGCGATTGAGGAAAACATGCCATTAGGATTTGCCTCTTGTTCAACGGCAGCTTGCAAGGTGTAGTCAAATCGGCGGACTTTCAACTCGTCCTGGTGAAAGGATTTCAGTGAAAACCCTATGCGGAAGGGTGACAATTCCGATGCAACGTTGCCACTTCCTCCTCCAGCAGGTGCACGCGCTGCCGCTTGTGTCTGGTTAGTTTGTGAGGTCGTGGTTACCTGATCTGACAGGTTTGTTGCTGCTGGACCAACATTGGGTGGGGTTTGGGCTGGCGCACTCCGTTGTGGCTGCAAAGCACCTGTAGCACCAGGCCCTGGCATTGCTCCAAACAGATTTTGTAGCATGCCAAGCATTCCACCTCCGCCACCAGATTCGGGTAACATAAAGCTGGGTGGAGACATGGACGATGAGAAAAATTCCTGCGTCAGTTGGGTCTTGTACCATTCCCAGGCGGCTTCACCTTTGGCAATTAAATCAGCATCATCGGTAAACTGAGTGATCTCAACCTTGATGACGCCAGTTTCACGTAGTCTCTGAAAAGCGAAACCAACATCGGCAGCAATACTGACAGCTTTGATCTGTGCCTGAACCCCCAATTCAGTTTCAAGGTGTGTATAAATGCGTTTGTAATCCGCTTCGACCTTGACCGAAATTGCAGGGGACATGCCAAGAAACTTTAACTTGTAAAGCACCCCGAACATACTGACACCTCCGCGGAGTGTCTGCTCCATTGCTGTCGCCATTTCACGGTTCAGCATCACTGTAAAAGTAGCGCGTTGATCGCCTATCAGGGAGGGCTTTGCCGATCCATGGACTTCTTCAAATAACTGTAAACCACGGGGGGCTTCAGGTGCAGCCCCTTCCAGATCGGCTGCATCACGCATCACACTTAAGCGAACTTCGCCATCCCGAACTGATACGGGGGCTAATTTAATATTGTCCGGCACCTCTTCAAAATGATCAGGAATTTCATTGCGAATATCAGATAATTCATCTTCTGTGATGGCCAGATCAACGGTGAAATTCAAAATGCCACCACCGAGGCTGTCGCCTTCGTTAAAATCGACATTATCTGTGATATCTCTCCGGAATTTTACAAAACTTAAGGCGGGTTTGCCGTTAGTCATTGAAATCCTGGGAATTTCTGAAATATAGTAAAACTGTCCTGGGTCCTGGTGATCGCGATAGACGATTACACCCGGTATTGCTTCCGTTTTATTCTTATCACCAAGTGCTAGCATGATATATCTCCAATCAAATAAATTAAGCCGATTTATAATAGGCACGTACCCAATTCGACAAATCGTCATCGCCCATGGATTCTAAAGTTTGGGTTGGGTCATCTGTGCGACGTGGCGGATTTTGAGCTGTACCATTTGCAACCATGGCAGCTGGTGGGTGTGATCCCGAATATTGCGGGTTCTTAAAAAATGTACGGCTGGCTTCATGGCGCATAGATACCACAGCGTGCAGACCAGTATTTGGGTCTGTATGAGGTTTTTGCCAATGCAGGACAGTCAACAATGGAGCACTGCTGGCTTGTATATCTGTGACAAAACTATTGCGTAATGCCGCAGTTGGTTGTGCTGCTTCATTCTTGGTAAAGTTGCTGTTGAATAATCCGTCGAGGGTCGTTTTTATTTCAGCAAAGCTCAATCCACGCCCAATAGTTGCTTGAAATACCGTATTGATGCCACGCGCTGAGTTTGGTGGCGCATCGGGGTTATATCTTGGAAAACTCCTGCCTTTTGCGTATTTCAGAATGGTTGCCTGGAATGCTAGTTCAGAATTTGTCCGAACATAAAATGGGCTGGATTGGTCTCCTGCATATAATGCAGCCCTGAAAATTCCAGGGGGGGGATTCACAACATCTCCATTGGCAAGGGTTGCCTGTTGCCCGACAGATAGAAATCCGCGTTGCAGGCGGACAAATTCTGCTGCATTCGATAGCAGTAACATGGTCATTATGGCTGTTGGAGCGCAAGTAGATGCGCGGCCCTGATTAACCTGTCCGTTCGGATCAAGAATTTCTTGCAGGACATCATCCACCATATGTTCGGCAACACGTACTCCAGCAATATCTGGATGTGGATCAATATCAACCAGTTCCAATAAATGGTCAATCAGCATGATGTTATCTTTGATACAGGGTTGCTTCAGAACTGTCATTTCCAGCCCGGTAGCAGTGGTGAACATACGATCCAGCAGGGTAAACAAACGTTGCCGTGCAGGACCAGCCTGTACCCAAAGAGAGAGCACTTTGCCACGTATTTCTGTTTCGACATGATTGGTGAAAAAACGGTGAGAAAAGATGGAGACCAATGACGCTCTGTCAGGGTCACTCTCTGGCAGGTGCTGCCATAACCATTCCAATTGAGCAGCATGGCTAGGCATTGCCAATATTGCAGGACGGTCTGGCATAACTTGTGTCAGAGGGTCTGAGCGTAAAGCAATAATGTTCATTCTGTTGTTCAATGGAGATGCATTAAATGAAGCATCCTCGGGCCAAAGAATTGCAGAGGTACCACCTGTGGGTTCAAACCGGACACGGTAGTAAAGCATTTGGGCCATTTGGCTTTGTGAAGGTGAGAGACGCGATTTTTTTAATTCCTCGCGGTAAGCATCCCAAAGTGCTTGTGGCATAGTCCACGATGCATGGTTTCCTGTCAGAATGATTTGCTGTTCAGTAAGGTTAAGTGTTCGAGTAGAGCCGTTGGCATTAGTAATTGATAGGGCGGTTAATGTTTCCGCCGTATTGTAATACCGTAAGGGTGCGGCAGGGTCGCGTTCGGGGGCAGTTGGAATATCTGTTGATCCAAATGCAAGCTCAATAATCGCACGGCCGTTTTCATTGGAGAACACTTCAAATGTCGGTGGGCGATCCCCTTCGGTCCAATTATATAGTGCGGATCGGATTCGCACCCATGTTTGTGTTTCTGACGCTGGAAAACTGTAGTTTAGCAAGGCCTGCGTATCTAGTTTGCCAGCACCAAAAATATTATTGGGCACATTGTTACCCGTTCCCGTATGACTGTCTGACCGTGCTGTTGTTGCAAGGCCTCGACGGATTTGTTCTTGAGTTAGTGTCGGACGCCTTTCGAACAAGCAGGCAACCGCACCAGCAACATGAGGTGCAGCCATACTTGTGCCTTGCATTGTCACGTATTGTCCCCCCGGGGTTTCTGGCCCTAGTCTGGGGTCGGTCGTGTGTTGTGATCTGGCTGCTTTAATAAGTTGACCTGGTGCAGAAATATCTGGCTTAATTCGACCGTCAACAGTTGGTCCTTGTGATGAAAATGGTGAAATAACACCCGATCCAGATGAGGGTTTTGTGACATAGCTGCCGACTGAAATAACTTCGCGTGCTGTTCCAGGCGTACTGCCTGTATATGGGGCAGAATTTGGGAACCCTTGAAAGTGCATGCTACCGTTATTACGCTCTATCCACGAATGGAATTCAACAGGTGTTGTACCAGTGTTAGTTAGGGTAATTGTCCAGTTTCCCGGATCGATTCCGGCAGCAGAAAAGTTTTGAAAATTCAGCAGCATTTGGTTTTTTCTATTGAATGGAATATTTGAAATAAGGCCAATATCCAGACTAGTGCCAGACGAAAAACTTTCAGGGTGGTTTGCATTACCACTTGTTGGTTGTGTATGAGGTCCTTTAAGAACGCCACCAGGATTTGTAACACTTACACTTAACTGCCCATTTTGTGGATACCAAACCTCTACTTTTCCAAAGCGAGGCCGGTTTGCAACCGAGGTAACAGCTTCAACCGTGAATGTCATAGTTACACTAGCGCTGGAGGCTAAAGATTGTCCCCAATGAATATTGTCAGTAGCAAAATTTCCAGCAGCAACTATATAGGAGCGCCCCGGCCTACCAAGCAACTTATCAATATACCTCTCGATTTCCATACTGCCGTCGTGAGGTCCTGCGTTGATACCCTGGCTTTGATTTATGACACATGGTCGGTCAAGAGTGTCTGCCATGTTATAGATATAGTCCATCGCAGGGATTGTTGTGAGTGAGGACAATCCTTTTGGTTTAACGATGATGAAATCTGCACCTGTTGCTATTCCTGGAAAATGAGGTGAACTGCCACCAGCAATGGATGCAACATGGTTTCCGTGTCCTGTACCTGAGCACTGATGTCTTACAGATGTCCCAGGATTTGCACTGCCAAGAGCTGAGTTGATCGCGGTACGATTGTATTCCACCCCAAAGTTGTGGGATTGTGGAGTAGTTTCAGTTCCCGTAACATTCAAATCTTGATCCCATATAGCCAAAATACGGCTTGTTCCATCGGGTCGCAAAAATGCAGGGTGTTGAAAGTCAATTCCACTGTCTATTATTCCAAGGATTACACCACTGCCGTTATAAACCTGTGGCGGAGTACCAACTCCTGGTGCACTATTTACGTTATCTGCATTAACTTCTGAAACTGAAACATCAAGCAGAGGTTCATATGGGTAATCCCCTTCAATGCGAATCACAGAATCTAAAGCCGCCAAGGATTCAAGACTCGTGGCTGCAATTTGACCAGTAACCATATCATCAAGACGTGTAATTATGTTTAAACCAGTTGCCTCTAAGGGAGCGACTGCACCGCCAGTAAATCGAACAATTACCAACAGTTCATGCGAGCCACCTGTTGTACTTTCGATAACACCTTCGGATGCAAATGCTTCATTTGGAAGTCTATTTTCCGCTAAAGCCCGCTGAGACATTAGTAATCGTAGATCAATCTTGTCCATAACTTTCTCCTAAATTTTAAACGAATGGTGAGCACTATTGCGGAACGCGCAACGTATACTGGGAGCCAATAAGTCTTCCGTTTTTAAAATCAAATTCTGCCGCAACGCCGATGGGGTTCCCGGATGTGTCGTATCTGGAGACAAGACTGTATATGCCTTCAGCCAAGCGGCCATCCCCCCCAATATCGTCAACTTGTCTGGCAAACATGCTGGATTTTTCAGCGTTTTCAGGAAGTCGCGACCAGTTTGTAGATCCAACTCGAATTAGCCCATGCTCATTTCCCGTTGTACTTACAGGAATGGCAATGCTCCACGGCCTTGCTCGCTCTGTTATTGGCCGACCCAATAAATTAGATAGGTAGCTGGAAAATTTCATCCAAACCTTTGGTTGCCCAAGACTAGCCAGCGTTTCGCGTGGTGACTGGCCTTTGTGCAAGCCAAATGATAACCAGGATAATCCCGTTTCTGGCTCACTTTGCGTGGCCATATAAACCCCGCCTCGCAGTCGCAATTCGGTAAGAGCATGGGTATTGGAGGAGCAGTCGCCAAGATGGGCCTTAGCTAAATTCCAGTCCCCGTTATTAGGCATGCCAAAAATCAGACTTTCCCCAGTTTGACTGGGGTCTTGAATTGACCAGCGTTTCCAGTGGCGTACATTTTTCGCTGGTTTTTGAACCTTGGCAGAGGCAATTCCAATTCCCGCAGCAGTGCCTGCCCGGATTGTTACCAGAAGGCTTTCTCCCCCTTCAATACACGTTTTGTCTCGTGCCCCAGCCCCCTGCCCGAGAACAAGTCGCTGCAAAGATGCTTTTCGGGTCTTTGGCGATGTTCGGCACAATAGCCCCAAATGCTCAAGCAGTTGACTAGTCGGGAGGGCGCTATGAAATAGAGTATCGTTCATCACGCTCATGATGGCACCAGTGACGACAGAATAAGGAATTGGTCTCTAGAGGTTTGAATACCGCTGGATTTGGAAAAGCCGGTTTCCATAACGTAGGTCAGCTCATAAGTATAATCACGCTTACTTGCATCTTTTAGCATCACTTTCCAGCTTGGTGCATCACCGGGTGCTGAAAACTCGTGAAGGGCTTCTTTAAGAACCCCGTTGACTTCATCTTCATATTTAAGGTGTAGCACGATTTTGGAGATACCTTGCGATGCTAGATCAGGTCCAAGTAACTTGGTCTGAACTTCCATCGATTTGGCAAAGATATCACCCAGAACCTTGGTGCGTCCTTCGGCCTCAACCATACCTGTATCGGTAACGTTGTCATTTTCATCGATGATGGTTTGCTGCATGAAAAATCGCCGCTTGCTGTTGTCTTTCCACGGCACAGACCAGGTCTGCGGTTTTAAAGCATTTTCTGCGGTGAATATCAAAGTTGCATCTTCAAAGATGTCATTCTCATCATCCACATAGCGCAGGTTCAGGATTAACAGTCCCAGCTTTGTCGCTGGACTTACAATAAACCGCACTTTCATCTGCTTAGGATCAGGATTCAGAATAACAGTCAGTGGTCCTGAAATAGATTCCCATGCGCTATCAATAACTTCGTTATCATCACGGATGTAGCGAACAGAATATTCTGAATTGATACCATCTGCAGCACGTTGTCTGAATTCCGTAGTGAATGCAGTGTTTTCTGCATCCAAAAGCTGTGTATCCTGGTAAAGCCAGGATGATACGGGATCATTATAACGAAGGCGGACCAGTACTTGCGGATACCGTTCCCATGGGAAATTACTGACTGCTTGAATTGTTGTATCCTCGCGTTCAAACAATTCTGCAGTATTGGCAATAATGTTTTGGGATTGAATTTGCCGCCAGGGTGCCTCTACCATAGACGAAGGCCCAGGCATTGCATCAGGTTTAAAGAAGACTTTGTATCTGTAGAAAAACTTCGGTCCAATTTCTTCATCAAACCAGGTCGCTTTGCGATGAACATCATCACTTGAATTGAATGAAAAAGACCAAAGTGAATTTGGGTGATCTTCAATATCTGGATCGGCGATAAATTCTAAATCCTTCACATACTGTACATCCATAACGATGGTATCGATTCCACTGCCTTCAAAGTCAGCCACAACAGAGGCTGAAAAATCGGCGGTTGACCACATATCATCCGCACCATCAACAACCGTTACAATATCGTCTTTAGTGACATTGAGGTCGTCGAATAAAACATGGATATGCGCCTGTGGTGAAATCTGGCGGGTGACTGCACGATTTACAGAATAATCGACTGAAATTGTTCTAATTTCAGTTATATCAACTTCTTTACGGGAATATCCAACCGTTGGGTAACCATGTGCCAATGTATTCAACCGCACAAGACTGTCTACTGTACTATCAAAACTACTTTGTGATTCTGGCGTGACGGCATGCGGATTTGTCGCTGGCTCAAAGAAGGTCTCCAGCACTAGCTCCTGAAGATCTTTACGTACATCATCAAACTGCGCTTCCAGTTTGCTTGCATCCAGATCTTCTTCAGTGGTGTCGAGTTCTGCTTCAATAACAATGACTTTTTGTTCTTCCAGTTCGGAAACAATGTCATCTATTTCAAAATCGAAGAAAATAAAGTTCCCAGTAAAACGATTTTGTACAAAATGATAAACCTGTTCCCAGTCGGCAGTCACTCGAATATTGTAGGCACGCATCTGGCCGACAAACTCTAACAGATAGTAAACGGAGGCAGGGATCAAACCGTCGAAGGCACCAAAAAGTAGTTTGGTGGCCTTTCGGTTCAGTTGTGCGGTAAAAACAGCCCTGTTTTCACCATAAAGTGATGGCACGCCGCTGGTATTTAAAAAAGGAATCCAAGCAGCTTCCATGTCAGGTTCAGCTGGTTCTAATGGTTCTGCGGGTGTATCTGGGGCGTTGGGATCTGGTTCAACCGGGTCAAGTCGCACGGGGCGAGTTGTTTCGTCCAGAAAGGTTAATTGTACGCCACCTTTTCTAAACGGCAACGGACCAAGACGGATTTCAACCTCTTCTTCAGTATCTTCCTTTATGCTGTCCTCAATAGCTTTCTTTACTTTTTTAAGTACGCCATCTGGCCAACTCAGCACGGTGTCAAAAAATAGGAACCCTGCGAGATCTTCATCATCGCCTTCGACTTCATCCTGTGCTTCTTTAAGCATAATGAAGCGGATAGCAGGCCGTCCATCACCGTCAATGGGGACATGCGGAGCATTCGGAAAATAGTAATATTGTCGATTATCATGAGCATCACCCATCACAGTGACACCTTCGAACTGGTAGTATGGTGGTCCTAGTCTAAGCATTTTAATTCTCCATTACTTACGTCACAACAATTACGGCACTGGGTCAGGTTCAACGACTAATGCGGGATCAATATAGCGTGGCACCACATAACGTTTGCGCTTAGCTGTCAGAGGATCACTTACGTGGGTTGAACCATCGGCTTTGTGGTAAATGATGCTGATCACAAATTCGATGGGGCTGCCTTCTTCAACCGGATGCTGGAATATGGGTTTATTTTGTGGGTTTTCCAGCAAAAAGGTATCAGACATATCGTGGCCATTCACTGGATCTTCATAGTCCACCTGAATTTCGACCACGGGAGTTTCTATGAAATTAATCTGGCGTGCATTGAAGGTGCATTTGATTTCAGGCGTCATAACACGAGGGATGACCAGGACTGTTTCATCTGTTGTGACTGGGTCGCGCTCTATGGTTTCCCCTTGAGCCGTATGGTAGGTTAGCTGATGCTGGTATTCACGGTTTTCTGCATCGCCTATTGTGAAGCCCCAGTCTTCAATAGCCGAGTTATTTTGGTCAAAAGCAAAAGTCTTCACTTCATGAATATTTGCAGTGTCATCATCGTATCGGAGTGTAGCGGTTACAACAGGAGTTACTTCAAAATTAATGGTGTTTGGCATGACCCGAACATCCAATTGAGGTAGGTCTGTAGCGATAACCGGAATAGTTTGGTCTCCATCAGCTTCGAGCATTTCTGAAACTTTAAAATCACCATTCTTAAAGGACGTGGTTATCTTATATTTAAAATTTCGAAGATCACGGTTTTGCAGAACAACGGCCCAAGACTTAAATTCCGCGGCACTTTCAATTCGAAATGCACTATCGACATGATATTCATTATCGTCATCTTCATAAATCAGATCAACAATGGTTTGTTGTACATCGTCCCAACCACTGCCAACAGGTACCAGACCAACATCTAATTTATCGAACAAAGGTGCATTGACCAAAATGGTTCGTTCTGTGGTTTTTTCTTCTTCGCCTTCTATGACCTGGCCATCTTTCAAGAAAAATTCAGCTTGATACGATAAAGGTTTATCCCAATCCGTAAACAGGTCACGGATATAATTATGGCTTTGTTGACCATCAGTTAATTTATAGGTTTGGGTTTCTTTATTTACTCCACTTGCGCGATCCTCATAGGTAACTGACAACTGAACATGGTCAACAACTTGAGCAAAATCGACAGCGCCTGTCATAATTTGTAGATTGATACGGCCGCTGTCTGGAATAGACAGGTTTAATGTTGGTGTTCGGTCACGTTCCCAGCGGGTGAACGCTCCTGGCTCTTTGCCTTTATAAGCAATGCGCCAGCGATAGAAATATTCGCGTTTTGCGTTAATCAGGCTTGGATCCCATTCAGACGAGGTACTGTCTTTGTCAAAGGTAAAGGTTTCCTGTTTTTCAACAAAGTCGCCATTTTCATCGCGCCCGTCATATCTCACTTGAGCTTCGATAAATGCAATGGGATTAGCCTCCCAGTTAGCAAAGCAATTAACTGTAAGACCAAGGGTCTGGAAGAAAGGGTCATTCAAATCAATGACCCGAACAAAGTTTCTCATTTCACTTTCTGACAAGCCATCAAAGAAGGTTTGAAGCGTTCCCTGGGGATGCTTTTCCACTTCAATAATGCTGGTCATGGTTTCATTGTAAGTGATCGATTGATAATCTATTTTTTCTTCCTGTTTCAGGATATAGTAATCCCGTTTGGAATTGAGTAAATCGTCTCCAGTCGAATCTTCTGGGGCCTCGGTTTCTTCAAAGAACTTTTTCTCTAGAAGATCCTGCACAACGCTCATTGCTGTACCACGAATTTCTTGAACAAGGTCGTCTTCAAGACTTAGCATCCCAGTATCGAATTTCACATCAATTAATTTAGCTTCAACAGCCATCTCCATTTGAGTCTCATAATGCGCAGTATCATCAGGGCCGCATCTTCTATCGAAATCATGATCAATGGATTCCATCGCTTTGTGCACGGCACGAGTATCAGCTTGAATACGCAGGTTTACAGGGGGTAAACGCCCCATAAACCAGACGTTCATAACCGCTGCGATTGGCAACAAATCAGAGCCACCTTCTCGATTAGGTTCTAGAACCGTTTTTTCAAAGAATGTTGCACCAGCTTCCGTTAACTCCATCATAACGGCTGCAGTATTGGGTCCTGTAAGTGATAGAGGCCCATCAACAACTTTATGACTAACAAGATTATCGGATGATGGTGCGATGATGTTGAATGTGCCCTTGGTCCATTCAGGATAGGCTAGTTCAATCTCTGGTGGTTGATCTCCCGGAGGTGCTTCGGGTCTGTCAGGGTCAAGCCCAAGTGTCACGTCATCAATCCTTAGTTCAGGTGGCGTTGCAGGGTCTCCAGCAGGACGTGGCACCCCATTTGTACGATTGTGCCAACTAGGCAGTGTCAATTCTTCCAGGTTTTTATTATTGGATTGGGCAAAATCAAACAGTCGTTGCCATTCGGTATCGACATAGGATTGTAATTTTCCACGTAATTCATCTTCATCCATTTCATTGACACGCATCTCGACATCCATGTTCAGCATTCCGCCGCCACGTGGCAAATCGGGGTTTTCTTCGCGGTCTTGATCACCAAAGGCGTATTTGATCAGCAAAAAAACAGGTTTACCGTTCACATCACGTCGAATCGATACATAGTCGGGAATCATGTAAAATTTCCACCATTTTGTATCGTCCTGATAAACAGTGACACGGAGTTCATCGTAATATTGAAATGCAGGGGTTTTTAACATTTTATTTCTCCAATTCTAAAAAATTACGTTTCTGGGGCAGAAAATGGCGCAAGGACAACCAGGTTTTGTGATAAAAATTTGAGTTCCTGTTCAACAGGGGCATTTTCTGGGGCAACAAAATAAGTGATCTTCATGCTGAACAAGCGACGGTTGAGGTCTTTTACATCGATTGCCCAAATCTGGTTGCCGCTATCCTTTGAAAACCCAAGAGTATTGGCTGCAGTCACACTGTTAGCTTCATCTTCGTATAACAAATCCACTGTGACGAGTGGCGTTTTGTCAAAATTGATCAAGGTTGGCATAAAGGTAATAGTCAATTTACCAGCTTCTGGAGCACGGTATGGAGGCAGGATCAGGGCGGTGTCCATTTCAGTTATCGGCCCAATGATCACTGGATCACTATCCATTGGAAAATGAGTCACGGTTGAAGTGAAAACTAGCGGATCACCTGGCCGCACGGGCACAGTCCATGTTTGGCGGGTGTGATCCGTAAAAGTGAGTGCCGTTGTAGTGCCACTTTCTGGATGTATCAGCACAACTTCAGATAAGGATGCTGCGCTAAAATCCAGTCGGTTTGGCACAATGGTCACTTCAGTGGTTTTTGGTTCTCGTACTGTAATGGGTACAACACCAGATCCCGCATCAGTTATTAGATCGCTTTCCTCATGATCACCATTTTTGTAGCTGGCGTTAATACGATAAGAAAACTCTGTTAGATCAGGATTACGTAAACGCACAGTCCAGACTCGCAAATCTTCATGGGTTTTAAGTGTCACGACTTCGGATACATCAAAGGCATTGTCTTCATCTTTATAGAAGAGCTCAATGGTGACCTGGACAACTTCATTCCACCCTCGTCCCACGGGCAATAGCCGAACTTCCATGACTGAATTAAACGGCTGATTGATAAACAGGGTCTGTGACAGGCTTTCGGTGAATTCATCATCTTCAATGATTTCGCCAGATTCAAATGAAAATCGTCGTGAATACAGCACGGGTTTCCGGGCATCTACACCAATTTTATGGACAAAATCGGCTGTTTGACTGGCCTTGGTCAGCAATACTGTAGACTCGTGCGGGGGCACGTCAAGTTCGGCATCTTCGTATCTTAAAACCACAATCACACTGCGCAATTCCAAGGCATCAAAGTTTAATGCGCTGGCCACAATACTACGACTTACAACTCCAGGTGTCGGGATTGAAATGTTGATTGAATTGGTTGAGGTACGAGAAAAATCTGAAAATGGGCCAAATTCGCCGCCCACAATTTTGGACCTGAAGCGGTATTCAACCTCGCGCTCTGACCCAATCAGAGAGGGAGACCATGATTGCGGATTGTTCTCGGTGAAGGTCATGGAGGTTTCGTGGCTCACACGTTCGCCATTAAAATCGATGCCGGAATATTTCAGCTGAACTTCTACTGCTTCTAAATCAGTCGTCTCAAACTCCCCAAAAACCCGGGCAGTGAAATCAAGGTTTTTAAACAGCGGATTATCAAGCCGTATGCGTCGAACAAACTTGGCTATTTCGGACGGGGGGCGGCCAGCAAAAAATGTTTCTAAGGTTGATTGTGGGTTGATATTCCATTCCACAACTGCAGCCTGTTGTAAATGCAGTTCCAGATTCATCGAAGTTTTGTCAAAAGACTTTTTCAGGTATTTTTTCGAATTGCCGTTTCTGCGCTGGTTTTTGCTCTCTTTTTCCAGAAATTCTTTTGGTATTTCATCATCCACCCCTGGATAATAACCGTCTGCAGGGTCATTGGTGAAAAAATTACTTTCAATCATTTGTTGCATCATATCAAGGGCATATTGACGCAATTCCTGCATGACTTCATCATCGACAGAGGCTGAACCTGGGTCGATTTTTACATCGATAAGTCCCGAAATATCGGCTAACGATGTGTTCATGTCGGTTTGCTGAAAATCATAGGTGGTGCACCAGTCAGTCCCAGAACCATCCATGAATTTCCTTGTTTGCTGGTAAATACGTTCGCTGTCCGCAGTCACCCAAATGTCTACGGGGGGCAGGCGCGCCCAGAAGTACAAAACATAGCCAATTTGGATTGGTGTCAGGTCAGATCCGGCACCTTCTGTCAGCGTTTGGTGCATAAATTCCGAACCGGCTTCAGTCAGATCCATGGAAAACACCCCAACATTGCCTGACATCAAATCTGGCACGCCTTGCGCTACTTGTTTATCGACCAGTAATTCAGACTGTGGTGCGTACATGTTGACCGTGCCGTTTGTATAGGTGGGCGAGCCAAATTCTACCTGTGGAGGCTCAGTAGTTCCTTTAACCCCGCTCATATTTTTTTCCGCAGTACTTCCGTTTCTTAGCCTGTTCCATTCTGCATCAACGCGCATTTGCATTTCTTCACGGGCCGCTAGCTCTTCATCTGGAGAAATTGAAAATGTCACATCAAAATTCATGTAGCCAGCACCATCCGGAAGGGTCGAGTCTTCAATGCGATCATCATCGGAAATTGCATATTGCACCAGCAAGAATATCGGCTCGCCTTGATCGTTAAGACGAACGCGGGGGTGGGCACTGGTCAGATAAAATTTAAAAAAATCTGTGTCATCGCCCCAGACGGTGACACCATTCACATTTGCGATCGAAGGTGCTGTTAGCATAAGAGAGCCTCTTAATTAGTCATCAGGCCTGATAGTCAGGCGATTTTCAATATGTGTTCATTACTGGTTTTCCAGTGACTGGTTTCCATTGGAAGATTGCGTCCAGTGTTGTCAACTCGAACGGCGCTGACGCGCCATTCATAGATCAATTCATCAAAAACAGAACGGCGCCATAAGGCAAATTCAACAATATCCTGTTGCCGTAAAACCTTGCGCAGTAGTTTAGAGTTTTCAGACATGCGAATGTCCAAAACTGCAAATTTGACCAAGCTATTTTTAAGTTCTCCTGTCACCACGGTTGGGGTGCTAACGAATAAATCGACTGGAGACACTATAATTCGGCGAAGCGACTCGTGCTCCTCCTGAAAAACATGCGGATTGATGTTTAATGGTTCCTGAGCAAAAGCCATGAGTTTTAGGGAAAACTCGGCCCCCTTTTTGTGCCCTGGTAAAACGATCCATACTTCTGGTTTTTCCTGGCTAACTTTAGCCTTTGTTATCCCTCCATCGTGAGTGATGATGGCCTGGACTTCTCGGCAATAATCAAATACGCCGTCCAAAGCTTTAACCTGAATCAGTTGAACATCCACTCGCTCTGGTGAGATATCAATTAAAAAGGGGTTGTCAGCTTTTTCAAAGGCAGCGCCTCTAGGCCAGATCTTTGGAAATCCACGCCCATCAGGTGGTGCGATAATTAAGCGTAATCGGCTTTCAACGTTAAAATCATGCGTCAGTGACGGAAAAACGGTTGATATGGATTGAACAGAAGGCTGGTCTTGCCGAAACTGTAAAGTTGTGTTTTCCTGGGTACCCCCTCGGCCTGTATATTTCAGATCAACTTTTGCTATCATCGCATGAGCGGGATCAAGAGGAATGTGATTAAACGCACGAATTTCGACTTTTGAGAATGGTTCGATTGCGCGAAGCAAAGGAAAATGGGTTTCAATTTCTTGAGCATCAAGTTGCCCAACATAGGTTGAGAATGACCAATTCAGGCGGGTTTTTTTTAGTTGTTTTCTGGGCTGATAAAGGGATATGGCAAGGTCATCAAATGGTTCATCTGACTTCAGTAAATAAGAAGGTTCAATGCCAGAGTCTGCAACTGAGAAAAGCAGAGGGATCGCACGTCGAGCTGTTTCAATAATAAGTGTTTCTCGGCCTGGGTTGTGCGCGTGATCATGTGCTCTGAAGGATAAAAAAGATTCTGGCAATGATAAAAAGGCAGCCTCAATTTTTTCAGCAGATACAGGCTGGCTTTCGATTAGAGCCGTTAATTGTTGATGAAGCTTGATTCCAGGTAACTTAACAACAAAAGGAAACCCTTGAGTTAAGCCTAGATAAGTCAGCTCAATATTCAGGTCGAGCGTATTCACATCATCCAGTGCTAATTGACGCATCAACTGGCTATCATGTGCATCCAAAAAGAAGTCCAGCAAAAAACCTCCTTCCCCATCCAGTACCGCATCGCGCCATTGCCCTAAAAGCCCCTCATTTTCAACCTCTGTTCTAGGCGTTAGTTTGGTTCGACAATCCACAATATTTGCCAATGTCCACTCCTGAGACTCAGGATTGGATCGGGTAGGAATAAACCGTGCCTGAAAGACTCCTCCGCCTTTGCCCTGTGCAGTCGAATGAAGAGCCAGAGACAATTCTGTTTGACTATTGTTTGAAGCAATTTCAACCTGATCGTGTAAGGCATATAAAAGGTTAGGATCAGAATGGTCGAAAAAAACATTGTCGATAGCTGCATAAGGCTGGTCAAATGCAATCATGGCAGCCCCTCGTTTTCAAAAGGTGCAGGTTCTACCTCCAGATTTCCTGAGCCAGCTATAAACGCCGTGGCCGAGCTTGGGCCGTCTGCCCGGATATTACGGACTGAATAGGCGTAATGTTGAGCTTCATTAGCATTTGTTAAAAACAGCAATAGTGGCATTTGAAGTGTTACTACCACCGTCGGAGTGGCGGCTGTCAATGTAATTGGATCTTCCTGCGTGCGAAATTCAACTTCAACGCCTGTTAATGCGCTGGTTCCTTCTAACACAAATTCAAAGAACATCGGGTCGATAGAGACAGTGACATCAAATGTGTCATCGGCGTATCCTTGAGGGATAGTCGTTTGGCTCAGGATCGCCAGAATATCTGGCGCTACTGAAAAATCAGTTATTGCTGGCATTTTATCGAACGGGCTGCCAGGCGGGTCAACACGGTATTTGACGGCTACACTTTGTGCTGGTTCAACTAAATCTGCTGGTGGCAGATCCACTGGAATAGCTTGACCACCATCGGGCAATGCCACAACGGGCAGGTTATCAATTTTAACAGGGCTTTCTATGCGGTTTTGCAGTTGAACATTCATCTCATTGCTGTCTGCTATCGGGGTAACACTAGTCGAGAATACTTTGCCGATTGTGTTACGTAATCCAATGCGCAGAGGTATTTGTCCGGTGTGACCATCCAGAAAAGTAACATCAACATGCCCTTCCAATCCGATCCCTGAGACTGTTTGAAAAGCAGCGGTAAGTTGGCGGTATTCGGCTTCGGAAAAAGTGATGTTATCTGTAATACCGTCAGATAAATCAATTTCAATACCCTCACGAGTGATCTCAGTTATTGTCGAGCCGTCTCCGACAGGCATTCGAATAGTCAAGGAAGAAACGACTGGCACAATAGGGGCAATCAGCGCATCTTCGCCAAATTTGGCTTTAGCTGAATCGAACAGGCTGGCATGAATAAAGGGTTTAGCCTGGTATGACAGGGTAACTGAAAACTGGGTTGCATCGGCTGTATCGGCTTCTTCGTCCACTTCCTCGTTAAGATGGAATAGCATCAAAGGCGCATAAGGCGAATTGTCAGACCGCGCAAGACGAAATTCTTGAGGTTCATAGTATATTTGTCTAGGTGACAAAGCATCTTGAAAGAAAGTGGCTGACAATGATCCCGCACGTAGTTCGTGTTTTAATAGAACCAGCCCTCCTGATATATCTTCTGGTGCATCAAACAAGTCTGCATTGCGATCCAGATCAAACCAGAATGGGGCGATATATTGAACACACTTGGCCTTTCTGCGTGTCAGAACGGGTTGTCCATTGGTTTCGATCATCACCCAGGGGGGCATTTTTGCATTGACAATTTTTTGCATAACCACTGCATTAAACTGTAAGGTCAGGTCTTTGCTCTCATTGGCTCGAACCATGGCTGGTTGAGTCATGATCTGGGGTTGCACCATGATCTGAGGTCGTACCATCACTCTAGGTTGCATTACAATTCTTGGTTGTACCACTGCATCAGCCACAGATGTACGTAACACGGCTGGATTGATTCGCCGGACAGTATCTCTTGGCAATACGGCTCTGGTATCTGGTGCAGGTGTGCGTACTGGCGTTGTTTTTGTTATTTCCAGTTTAATTCTTGGATTGAATACTGCATTCGGTGTTGCATGTATACTAGACAGAGCCTTAGTTCGAATTTCCTTGGCATCCCTCGCTTCAATTTTAAAAGATTTTTTGTTGTTTTTTTTGAGTAAGGCTTTGAGATTTTTGGTTCCAACAAAGGTTTGTTGCAAACTTCTTCGACCCACCATCGCAACAGATTTAATCTCAAGGCGAGCTAAATGATGTTCTGATGTTAGAACTTGATATAGCCGCAGATAGTCTTCCATTTCGTTTATTAGAGTCACAGACTTGCGAATGCTTGATCCGTTAGATATGGCTGGCTCAAGATCAAACCAAAGCAAAGCAGGGTCATCGGCCCCCGAGAGTGAAGTAAAAGAATGCTGTAATACCAAACTCCCAGGTGTTTGCGGGTTGGAAAAACTACTGTGTTCGGTTGCATTCAGTCGACCATTTTTAGCGCGAA
>ENA-OSET01002046-OSET01002046.1-sediment-metagenome-genome-assembly--contig:-NODE-2046-length-19969-cov-4.664840_pt1 | contig 19969 bp, 3 predicted proteins | sample MGYA00237882_ERZ534229 | MGnify/ENA primary metagenome ERZ534229 (study PRJEB26408, sample SAMN06266212) | sediment metagenome | isolation source: Hudson Canyon methane seep mesocosm | place: USA:Hudson... | reverse complement strand
CATGCGGCCAAAGTGGCTACCAAAGTTTTACCTTCACCGGTTTCCATTTCAGCGATCATGCCCTTAATAAGTATCCATCCACCTATAAGCTGTACATCATAATGTCTCATTCCCAATTCTCTTCCAGCAACTTCCTTGATCAAAGCAAACGCTTCAATAATAAGGTCATCTCTTAAGCCATGAAGTATTAAATTGGATTTTAAACATTGAATTCGCTGGTCCAAAGCTTGATTATCCAATATGCTACATGCTTCTTCATAATCATTAACTTCAGTAACAACTAAATTAAGTGAGCTTTGATTATATTTAGAAATGCGGGTAGAAAAACCAACAACTCTAGCCAAGAGTTGATCAAGATAACTCGTTTTAGATACATTTTTCTCAGGGTACAGTCCTTCAACAATCCCTGGTCTATATGTAGATCGCGACGGCTTCACTATTCAACACCACTTGGATTATCACACACTAAACTGTCTCAAAAACAACTGCCTAGCTAGTCTGAACCATTGCCATGCCAAAGGTTCTGTCCCAAAATCAAATCGCACATACACCCGTGCGCCCAAGTTTCTGGCATTCGCCTCTGTCGGAAATTCAAGCTCAATCTGAAAAATAGGTTCAAACGCTTTTTCACCACCACCTGATGAAGGGTCAACGGGAATCAATCCTCCCCCCATATAGCCTAATGCTGGGCTAGGCAACTGATCAGATGCTGCGGGTACTTCTCTCACAATACGAGCAGAGTAGTAAGTTTTAATGTTATTCACTAATCGTACTTGCACACCTTTAGTTAATTCTCTGACTAGACCAATATTATCTTGTGTTACAACCGTACGAATTGTCGTCACTGGAAAATTGACAATATAAGCAATCAAATCGCCTTTCTTCATAAAACTCCCAATCAAATCATTAGCCTTGGGCACAACAAATAAACCATTAGAGGGACTTTTTAGAATTAGTCCATCAATACGCTCATTCACTTGGGCTAGCTCAACCTCTACAGCTTTAATCTGATCTTTAAGAATTTGGGCGCGCACCTGATCTTCCATCCAGGCTTCTTTATATTGTGCTTGTAATTCATCAACTCGATAAAGCAAAATATTCTTTCTGGAATTTAACAAAGGATCTTCCATTACCAATAAAACATCGCCTTGACTTACTTTTGCATATGGCTTGGAATCTATATTTCGTACAAAACCTTCTGTTTGTGCGCGTATTTTTGCCTGCTCTGGCAACCAGACAACACCTTCAGCATAACTATTCAAAGAAACAGGAAATAGAAATAAAAAGCAAACTAGAGTCGTCAATAAGCTGAAGCTAATCGTAATCGCTCTTAATCTCTGACGTTCAATAGCAGGGCTGGAAAAAAGAAAGCGTACTTGTTTTGATAAGGGCAAAATAAGCATTGAATAAAGAGCCCATACAGCAAATATTATACCTATAAAAAAAAACTTTCCAGCTACAAAAAGAATGATAGTAAAACTAATCAACATCCTATAAACAAATGAAGCCAAGCCATAGCAAATAAACCAGACTTTTTCACCTGTACCCGATGCTGGCGAATTTAATTGCACAGAAAAAAGATAACGCTGAAATAAATAGCCAATATAATTATTAGCTCGACTTGAGAGATTAGGGATTTCAATCAGGTCTGAAAAAATATAATAACCATCAAATCGTAACAAGGGATTGCCATTAAAAAACAAGGTTGAAACCCCGCCAATCAACATAATATTGTAAGCAATAGCTCGAACCATTCCTTGTTCAACAGTCAGCCAAACAAATAAAGCTAGGGCGGCCAAAAATAATTCAACCCCCATCCCTGCCGCACCAACAACAACACGTTTTTTTCTATCTCTAAATGACCATGCACTGGAGGCGTCAACATAGGGGATAGGCATAAAAACCAACATCATAATGCCCATTTCATGCACCTCTCCACCCCAGATTTTGGTAGAAAAAGCATGCCCCATTTCGTGAAAAAACTTGACCAATGGATAAATAAAAAATAGCAACAGTAAATTACTAGGAGCCATAATTCGGTCAGCAACACCTTTAGACAAATCAGGCCAATTAGAAGCAGTAAGAACCACTGCGATAATAATGGCTGTCATCCAAATAATTTTACCTAACCAACCAGCAAAAGGAAGGATCAAAAACAGCCAACGTTCGAGGAACTCATCAGGATCCCATAACGGCAATCGAATAGACAAAGGACTAGAAATCTTTTGTTTCCACTTCACTTTTTGCTTCTTTTCAAAGCGTTGAAAAAGCTCTAAGGTATCAGGAGGAACATCACACAATAACAAATCGCTGCTATGCATTTGTCCCAACAACTTAACCATTTCATCTTGAGTCGGCGCATCATCACCTAACTGTTCTAATGACAAATTCCAAATCGTCTGAAAATTGCGTTCTCCATCCATTAAAGATAAAACAAAATAGACTTCAGGCGTAAAACGATGATTTTGACTACTGGAGCGATCCTGTAAAACATACCATAACTGCCCTCGGTAATGATGTCTAGAAATCTGCACATGACTTCTTAGTCGAGGTTTTAGTCCGGCAATACGATACCAAGAAGAACTAAACATTGAATCAGCCATAATCTCTTCCTAACCTATAATCCTTGTGGCCACCACGTCCATAAGGAAAGACGTAACCAATCAACAAGGGGGCGAGTCCACATCCAGATTAAATGCCGCTCACCAATCAAAATTTTACCGACACCTTTCATACCAGGGCGTAAAGAATCAATTTTCTGATCTAATCTTGCTTCCACTTTAAAATAATTACGACCTTCTTTAACTTCTGATACAGGTGTCACACTATTCACTTTGAAAGCTATCACCTTGTCACTATGCCCTGTTAAAACTAGTTCGCCAACCTGGCCTATTTTAATAACAGAAATATCTCGTTCATCGACCTCAAGAATCACCCGATAGGCTTCTAAAGGCGCAATTTCAAATAAAACCTCGCCACGTTGAGAAGGAGAACCCAAGGATTGGTTTAAATCCCCAGAAACAATAACGCCATCAAAAGGTGCATTAATCCGTATTCGAGATAATTGTGCATCTACCATTGCCAGCTGAGCATCAACTTGGCTCAACTGAGCTTTTAGTATACTGACTTTACTACGTTCTGATTTACCCAAGGCATCACGATACTCTTTTAAATATTGTGCTTTCTGACTATCCCATTTAGCTCTTTCCAGAATTAGATCATTATCGTCAAGTTTCACTAAAGGACTGCCTTTCTTAACCACATCCCCTGCTCGCACATAAGCGTCACCAATATAACCATCAAAAGGGGTTACAATTACACGTTGAATTGAGCCTTCAAGAGAGGTGTCCGCAGTAATGCGAAAATCACCAACAGCCACGGTAAAAAACAACAACACCGATAAAAATAGAAAAGTGGTTATTTTAAGCCCTGCATGTGCGGGACCTATCAAATTAGAAACAAAACTTTTTAGTGATAAACCAAACTTTGTTATCAACCATAAATCTTCTTTGCGTTTAGCTTCCAGTATCGGCCCAACCAGAGACGCAATAGTTTCACATAATTCTACGGTACTTTTTACAAATAAATTTCCTGTTGCACGTTCTAAAGTCAATGCTCCAAATACTTCGCTCTTATTACTCAAAGGTATAGTACAAACACTGCCAGTCCCTTGCTCTCGTACCAGTTTTTCATGACACTTAAGGATTTTAACTGTATCACCTTCATACGCAGGAAATACCAATGAAGCTTGCTGATCCATTGACTCATCCATCGCTAATCCCAATCCTTGAACCAGTTTAGATTTTTTGGCAAAATCAGCGCTATGCGATAGTGCTTCAACTTGCATATACTTACCTTTAAGAAAGCCAATACTAACCCTCTCACACTCAAGTAATGTGGCAAGTTCTGTAACAACACTGGTAGCTGCGGCTTGAAATTTTTCATGCTGTAAACTGGTTGCAATCAATTCCAGAACGGTTGCCAATTGCTGATTTTCAGGAGTATATTTTTTACCTTCAATTCGTCGAATAAATAGCTCAATCCATGCAGCCCCCCATTGTAATTGACGCATCACCGCACGCATCAGGCTCTCTTGACGGACGACAATTTCAATAGCTACCACACCATATACTTTTTCTTCCAGCATTATAGGAAAGCCGATATAACAAACACGAAGATCAAGCTCTTTATTAAAAAGACCTTCATCTCGAAGAACCCCCCGCTTTTCGTGCAAAGCCAACTCTGCAACTTCCGTTAAACCAATAGTACCATTTTGACCTTCTGGCCAGAATGCAATAGGTTTATACGCCTCACTGTCCGACTGACCCAGCACCACAACGCCACGAGTTACACCGCTGATCATTGCTGATTGAAGACTTAGCCATAATCGCGCTGCATCTTCCAGTTTTTCAGCATCAATAAAATCTTTCCACAGCTTCTGATAATCCGTTTGAAAACCTGGTTCAGAGGCAAGAAAACTAGTCCCTATTGTTAATTTCCCGGCATTATCAGAATTACTCCAACATACTTGCGCTGATTGACTTACCAGCCCATAAGGCATGCTGTAAGTCATTGTCATCGTTGTATCTTGCTGTAAATATTGCTTAGATGCCTCAGGGATCTTAACGCCCAACCCTCCTTCTGATTTGTCTTCGATAGTACCGATAATTTCTCGATCACCACTATGAATAATAACCGTAGTCCCTGACTCTACTGGAATTCGATCTTCATTTCTGTTTTCACCACCAGCTTTGGCTTTAATATTGTCCATACAGATTTTTGTTTATAGCATCTAGGCGAAAAATCATAGTCTAACAAAGTTAGACACATTGGGATTATTTAGGTTATCTTTGAAAGGAAAAGCGCTTATTGCAGGAGATTTCTTGTTTTTAAAATCCAGGTAGAAAGCTATATTTAAGTTCCAGCGCACTATAATTAAAAACACCCATAAATACGCTCCCACGTAAAACAGCACAGCCATTAAGTTAAGAGTAATACAGAATGGGGCGCAGTGCTTTAGCCTGCATTTTCAAACTATGAAAGCAGGCTAAAGCACTGCGCCCCATCGGTTAATCCCTACCTTAATAGCAGTGAGGTAAAATATGGAATGAGAGCTTTAGTTGCTTAATGCAAACCTTCTTTAGAAGGCTTGACCTCTTCCACAGCAGATTCTGTTGCTGAGTCCGTGTCCGTGTCCGAAATTTTACCTATCATAGCATTGAAGTTTCTCATCGATTGAAGATGAAGATAAATCAATTCCAATTCATCTGTTTTTGCCAATTCACCTAACTGTTCATTACTTAATGCTTTTAACTTTTCACGACTCACTGCCTGAAAACCACCTAAGTTCATTTTTTCGCCTGTAGGCAAAGTAATTTGAGCTTGCATGGGTTCTAATAAGTCGAGTTCTTTTAGTTTTTTACAGAATAGCTGGGTACGGTTGAATTGGCCTTGGTATTCACTGGAAAAATTCAATACACTTTTTAAATATTGTGTCTGCTCACCGTCCGAATCAAATAAGCGTTCGCCTTTGCCCTCTTGGTTACAGCCTGTAAACTCTTCGTCTATGCACAGTGTAAATTGTTTGGCATCGTTGCTGCCTGAGAAAACAAAGGGATAACGCCTTAAAAAGGCAGGAATATATTTACTATTCCATTTCCCATCATCTGACAAGTATAAGTTTTCTTGGTCACGAACACCTAATATCACTGCAGGCATGACCGCGTCTTCATTTCCAGCAAAAATAATGCTGTATTCTGCAGCCGCACTAGGGAACTCAACAGCAGTCAACGGAACTGAGTTTATGTTTTTTGCAAAATCATAATTATTTCCGGTCTTAACTGACCAATCAGTGTGTTTCTTTTTATTAACGGGTTCTGCACGTTCGTATATCAGTAATTGAGTAGACATTCTTTTTCCTCTTTTTAGGTTGGTACTACTAAATCTCGCTTTCTTTGGTCTTAAAAAAACCAATAAAAATACCCTTTACAAATTAAAACCATATTACATACAAACTTCTAACTATCCATGCTCTAAAGTCTTTTCAAAAGACTTTAGAGAATACATACTATCACTTCTGTATCTCTTAGCAGAATCTAAATTTACAATGGATAGATTTATCAGCATGCAACTTTAAATAAGTTACATACTGATAATACTTATGAATTAAGATATTTATATCTTATTCATCTTCCCTGGTACTCCAGTCAATTAATGCACTTGTTCTTTTACCATGTTCTTCTGTCTCACGATCCTCACCTGCCAATACAAATGATTCACTGTTTTCATCGTTATTATCTTCATTTAATTCATAGCGCGAACCTTTTTCTGCTTTTTCTTCAGCATTCTCTGTATCTAAGTACATTAAAAATTCATCGTCATCTTTATCGTCTGCTTTTACTTTATGTTCATTAAAGTCGCCTCTTTCATCAAAAAACTTAAAGTTTCCAAAGTCTGTCAGTTTTTCTTTGAGTTTTTGAGCAAAGCTTTTGTTTTTAGCACTCGTCGCTGGATTAATATTATTAGGTCTGTTTGCATTTTCGTTAGAGCTTGAAACTTGTTCAACCGTGTTAACAGCAGAGCTAATCCTTACGCCAGAATCTAGCGTATCATTCATCAGCGCATTGTCACCATGACCAAAGCCTAGTATATGGCCTATTTCATGACTCATAACAGTAAGTAAATCCATGTGATCAAATGCCTCACTATTCACATAAGCTAGTCCATTAGTAAATTCCTCATCTAGCTTAGGCGTTTTATCTACAAACCAACCATGACCAGCAGCATCAAGATCAATAATGATTTTATGGTCTTCAGTACGCCCTAATACTCTGCCTGATAGATCTGCTACATCTAAAGTAACGTTATTTAATTGTGCTAGTTCAGCAGCATTAACTAAACCACTATTAGCCCAATCAAGAATTGCTGCATCCAAAATCAAACCTAACTGAAATTTAGAAGCATCCAAAATCACATTATCTTTATTTGTTAGTAGGCTAGCGGCTAACAAATTATCTGCGTCAAATGCGGCATCATTTGTACGAATAATGACCTCATCAAACACTGTTTTACCATCCAGGGATATCAAACCAAAGGAGCCGTCAACTAAAGCGGCATTAAAGCCGTAGGTACCAATAAATGCATTATCGACTGTGATGTTAACTGCCGCACCATTGATAGCAAGCTTGAGATTATGCTCAGCCAAATCAGCAAAACTTTTTGCGTAGGTATGATCGATTGATAGACCGTTTCTCTGGTCGGCATGCCCCAACAGTATCTGATTATTGGCTACATCTAGTACCACAAACTTATAGTCGCTCGAGCCGTAGCTGTCGAAGACAAAACCACCGACACTGCTACCCTGTTCTATGGTAGTTACCAACTCAAGGATCGAACTGGTTGCTAAACCAGTACCCAGATCAGCAAGACTGATCGCACCCAAAACATCCGAAGCTGTTCCAGTGTAGTTGCCACCACTCAGCGTCCAACTGCCAGAAGTGTCAATCACTGGCGTAAACACGGCCGCAGCATCCGCGCCTATAAAGTCATCCTCAATTTCTAGCGTGATCTCTGGCGGCAAAACCTGCACAGTAAAGTTATCTGCTTTACCTATACTCCCATCCATTGCTACACCAACATAACCTTTGTTTAACGGTATCGCTATACCATTTTCATCCAACTCAGGGTCGTATGTATAGGTAAACCAATTCACTCCGTCTATCTTCAAGGTAACATTAGTACCATTTACCGCTACTAACACCTCATAAGCAATATTTGGCTTAATGCGTACTGGTTTATTTGATTGTACAACCTGATGCCAACCTGTCGCATCGCGGTAGCCCATCACAATCTTATTATTTGAGACGTCAATTCCTGCATACTTGAAGCTTATATCAGAATGATAATCAAAGACGACAAAAGCATTCGCTTTCCATCCTTTGGTAGGCTTATCTAAAGTAAACTTAGCCCTAACTTCGTAGTAGATCGGCAAGTACTCATCAAGATTGTAAACAGCTGTCGCTTGCGTATCTTTAGAGTCGGCTGCAATCAACAGTTGTCCTCCTGCCGGCGTAAAGCTACCCGTGTCACGAATAAACAAGTCCATAGAACCATTATTAAAGTCCGAAGTCCTCAACACATCGCGTCGACCACCTGGAACATTGCCTGCTTGCGGATCATTTGGTCCACCAGTCTGATCTTGCCAGTAGCCATGATCTTTTTGTGTAACCAGCCCAAGTTCACCATCAACACCACCCATTAACAAGGCTACGTTTGAATACTTATCTTTATGATTGCTGGTACCTGTATCTGTAGTCCTAGTAATATCAACACCATCTCCAAATGCTTGAGCATACAAGAAGTCAAACAAATGAGGAGGTACCTGACGACTGACTGTCGCAATCCCGAAAGGAGCAAATGGGACGATAAAACTATTGAACTCGCCAACCCAATCGATCAGACGATCACCTTTGGTATTACCTATCAATATATCCAGACCTCCACCACCGAAGAATCTATCCTCATAGAGCCAGTGAGTATCTGGAGACTCATCAGTTCCGCCAAGAGGCAACTGCCCAGGAGAGTTTGCTGGTGGGTTTGGATTTTCAGTACCCAACACGTCATCAGCTTGCAACAAGTCGTTACCGAAACCACCATATGCACGATCACGTCCTGTACCACCGACAATCCAGTCATTACCCAGATCACCAAAGATTACATCATCACCATCGCTCTGACGATATTCTTCAGGCACATCCGGGTCAGGTGTTTGTCCGTCTGGTTTAAAGGCGACATAGCCAAGCTTGCTGACTCCCTCGTCATGGTTATTATTAAGGAAGTATTGTTTTAGAGTCTGATCACTGAACGTTTCATATCCGCCTTTCCAAATAATCGCTTCCCCCCCCTCAGACTCATCAAAAAGAATAACTCTACGTGGATCATACTCATCATAAAGGTAAAACTCACCTATTCGAGTTTGTATAGGTTTGGGTGCATTCCAAGGATCTGAGTCAGCGCCAAACAGCAACACATTACCATTATTCGGATTGTGTGGCCGATTGAAGTCTATCCTCACCAGTCCGATAAGGTCACGAGCCTGCCCATCCTCATCTATTGTCGATCCTAAAATTCGTGGAGCATAACTCTCTTCTAAAGCTTCTGCCCCGCTAATTGCATCATCACCTGCTCCACCGTGTAAGAAATCACCACCCAAACCACCAAAGATAATGTCGTCGGCGAACAAATGAACAGAGTCCTGTGGATTACCACCAAAGACATTAAATCCTGTTGGATTGTAAGGTGTCAGATCGACTGATTTCTTCAACGCGAACTCAACGTTAATCAGTTCAGTCTGAACATTACCCGGAGTTCGAATCAATTCGTTAAGCACATCGCCCTGGCTTGTTCTGGTGTCAGGGTCCCGGTCTATCAATGAATCAACAGCATATAGGCTCTCTGCCAAATTCTCATCAGCAGTATTACGGCTAGTATAAATCCGACCATCATCACCCAGGATACCGTCAATACCTGATCCACCAGATATCCAGTCATGTCCCCAACCACCAATAATATCGTCGTCCTCGGCATCACCAAAGGCAATATCGTTGCCTCCGCCTAAATAGATGAAATCATCACCAGTGCCACCATGTACTTCATCATTACCACCGATATCGTACAACGCGCCAAAACCGAATTGATTGCGGAAACCTTCTGTAATTCCATCGCTTAAATCTATATCATACAAGTCAGGAGCAAAATCAGGTCCACCAGGTGTGTAGTCAAGCAAGGTCACTCCACGAACAACGATCCTTTCTGTACCTCGGTCTTCACCATTATCATCAGCAATTCCAGAGTCCTGACGATCGTAGCTAAATGAGACATAAAGAGGACTGCCAGGGTTAAAGATACCAGAGCCATCACCGCCATAATTAACATCGGCAGCTGGATTATCAAGGCTACTAACACCAACAATACGAATTATGTTGCCATTGTCACCAACGATAGTATCAGAGTCACGCGCATGACGGTTTTCATACGCTGTACCATCAGTGACTTCGTAAACGTCATCACCTAAACCTCCATTAATACTTTGGTCAAAGCCGTTGTTGCGGGAAATTTGTGTACCTGCACCGCCAAAGATTGTGTCCTTGAGGTCTGGACGATAGAAACCAATCACCTCTGCGTCAGGATCGTTCTGATCATCATCTACTAATGAAAAGAAAGTCGATGATCCGCCAACTAGATCATCTTGTCCAAGACCACCAAAAATGACATCTTTACCGCCGCCGCCTTCGATGTAGTCTTGACCATCATTAGCATCTTCAAAGCTAGCATAAACCGTCAATTCACCAAGAGGATCACTTTCATCGCCAGGTCTACGTGCAGCACCTACGTGAGTGAGATGAACTATATCTTCTGAATCGATAACGCCATACACCGCGCTATCAATCGAACCATCACCTTGGATAACATCATGACCAAGCTGACCAAAAACGGTATCGTGTCCAGTTCCACCAGCAATATAGTCATTACCAAAACTGCCGACCCCAGTTTCACCAGAATCCACAGAGAAGTTATGCAACTCTTTATAATCAATCTGATATTCAGCCCACCATTGTGGTCCATTTGGATCGCGATAGTTGCGAGCAACACCATCCGTCAACAAATTGCCACTATCAAGCTCAAACGGATAGGAGGCAGGGTCATTTGAATCCAGACCCGGCAGAGCACGATCGGAACGGCTATACAAATAGCTTCCGAGCAATGTTTGGAAACGTAGATTCTTAATGTCGTCTACAAGGTCACCATCTGCTCCGCCCATACGGGTCAAGAACACGTTATCACCGAATATTAAATCATCGCCGTCACGACCATCAATCATATCGTTACCTGCACCGCCAATCAGAATATCGGCAATCGAAGTACCAAAAACTGTATCGTCCCCACCATTTTGTAATTCAACAGAATTAATCTCTAAGATTGATGACAAGGTAGTGGTTTGTATTTTCTGCAATAAAGCAGGTGGTGAATTTGGATCAGCAACAAACTGTACAATAACACCATGATCACCGAAGATAATATTTTGTTCATCATCAATACCTGAATCAATTCCGCCTACTCGACCATCACCTTGTATAAAGTCATTACCTGCAATTAAATTATCACTCACTGGGTATGGTATGCGAACAGGTGCAAAGGTCTGGTCACTAGAACCCAAATCAGGATTAATCGTTGGAGCAGGATTAACATCAACCGTTACAATATCTAGGGCTCGTGTAAAAATATTAACATTGACACCACTGTCGCCATAGATATGGTCGACTCCGCGTTGTCCAAGTATGGTATCGTCTCCTGATCCGCCTGCTAAATGGTCGCCAGCCTGACTACCTATGATCAAGTCGTTGCCCGCACCGCCATAAGCTGTGAAACCAATACTTGGCAGATCTGCATCAAGAACGCCAGCAAACAACTGCGATGCATCAATGATGTCGTTACCAGCAAAGCTATAAGCATTAGCTAATGGAAACACCCATTCGTTGTCCTCATTTTCACCATCAGGTAAATGTGGGAACGGATCAAATGGTTTCTCTCCAAATTCCTGACCCAATCGATCGAACGAATGACCCGAGTACCATGCACCATCCTGGCTGGTATCACCATAGACAACCAGCGGACTATCAGGCCCTGCACCGCCAGAGATGATGAAATGATCGCCTCCCACCGCTGATCCAACATCTTTAGTAATATCAGTGTGGGTAATAGTGATGGTCGTATCTGAGAGTACACATTCATGAATCGCTGCGCCAGCGAGTATCAATTCTAATTCGGTAACCATATCAATGGTAAAACCGCCCGCGATACCATCAATAAAGATTACTTGTCCGACCTCAAAGCCATCAACAATCCAACTACCATTTTCACGGCTCAGAGTATTAACCACTAGAGTCACGTCCTCTATTACTGTCACTGTTGTTTCTGCTGTAGATAGATGTAGATCAATACCACTGATGGTGCCACCAGTAAATACATCACCAGAAACCATTACGGCCGAACCAGCTCCCCATGTGGCAAACTGATCCCCTGGATTCAATAAAGGATTTGCATCGGAAAAACCTTCAATTTGACGAGTTTCACCTTCGACGCCAATCTGGATCAATTGACCAATTTCATAACCGTCATCCTGCCAACTACGACCGTCAAGACGAGTAATAATGTTTTCGCCGTTGATAGTCGAGGCATCATAATCACCTATGGTTTCTACAAACAAGTTACCCCCGCCATGTAGAACAGTCAAACTACCATGAGGTCCTTGAACCCAGACCAGTTCTTCAATATCGTTCTCATTCTCAAGAGCCTTGCCTAATAATGTCATTTCTGCACCATTAATCTCAAGTACACGGTATTGAACCGCATCATCGAAACCGCCGAGAGACACTAGATGCCCTTCTAAGAAGCCACTATCTTCCCAGTCATTCCCATCTAGACGAGTAACAACACCCCCCTTAGTATTGCCAGCAATATCGACATCGAGTTTCACAATCACCAAAGGATCAACCGCAGTAATCAGAACGTCACTCAAACCATCTAATAATGGAACCGCTGTTGCACCAGAAAGAACCAGAATAGAGTTATCATTTGGATCTGTAATCACTACAGTACCAACACCGCCAGGTGCTGTTACTGTCTGAGATGCATCCAACACTTCTACAACTGTCCAGCTACCAACAAAACCATCAATAGAAATTTGCTGCCCTGGCAAAAAGCCTTGTGCTTTCCAGTCATATCCGTCAAGAGTAATTGTTCTGTCACCATTTATATCATCAGGGGTTGACACAAATTCATTTTGGGCTGAGACAAATGCGGTAGGATTAAGAGTACCTGTCACATCAAGTGTATCGTTACCTTCACCCAGCATTAAATTGACGACTTCAATACTACTTTCACTGCTATTAGTACCAAAACCGGCAGAACCTAAGTTAACTTTACCGAAGCTAATACCGCCTGGTACTACAATATTACCGTCTCCATTAACCACCTCTCCAAAAGTCGGACCCGAAACCGATTCAAAGACAAGATCAGGAGCCATGCCAAAGCCGCTCAATGAGGTTTCAGTCATCGTACCTGAAACATCTGCCTTACTTGAGTCGTTAAAGATGTTTAGAACATCAATCTGTTGACTCTCTGGCGCTTGTCCACCAATAGCAATGATAAAATCATCAGTCTCACCAGGTAATTTAACACCATTGGTTAAGGAGCGATCTGCCCCCGTAGGTCCACCTTCTACAGCTAGCGGGCCGCGAAGTTTAGATAGTAAATGGGTAGAAACAGGGAAGATTTTAACGCCTTCACGAGTAGGTGGAATGGTATAGTCGTCATCAGCTTCCAATACGACGTTTTGTAAGTCGTAGTAGTTAGCAGAAGTAAATGTTGCCGTTGGTGCAACCCGCACCACTTGAACATTGTCTGTTACCCCATCACCTAACCAGGTAGCATCAAGGTCACTCTCCACGCCATTTATCGTGACGTTGATCAACTGCAGTTTTGCATCCTGATTATCATTATCACCACGTATTAATTGGATTTTAGCTTCAATATCTGGATCAACATTGTTAAGGTCGCTGATACGAACCCACATGCCTTCTAAGAAGCCTTCGGTCAACCAGCCTGCTTGCTCGCCTGCTAGCTCCCGATCAATAAATTGACCTGGGAAAAAGTCTGGATTAGTTTCCTCACCAAATGAAACGTTACCTTCAAAGATAAAGGCATTAGCTAGATCAGAGAGCACAACTAGATCATCAGATTCACCTGATACTGCCCAAGGTGAGGTTGCCAATGTAGTCAGTGTAATGATTTTTCCATCACCTGAGATTGAAGAAATTTCGTAGTCGCCATCATTAGGACTTGCGCCTATACGAATCGACTGTCCAGCAATAGGAAGCAATTCGCTCAGAGAAGTGTCATCCGTTGTTGTACCAGTTGTCGCCCAACTACCCAACTCTACAAGAGTAAGCGTCAATACACCTACTGAATCAATAACATAGTCGCCATTGTTTGCAGAAAACCCACCCAATCCAGTCGCATCAACTCTAATCGATTGACCTGCTGTAAAACCATCAGTGGTAAAATCACCCACTCCACGTGTCAATGTTAGGTTGCTACCAATATTACCAAAAGTGACTTGATCATCAAAAAGCTCAACAGGACTTAAGCTAGCCCCAAAAAAGCCTTCGTCGCTAAAGTTACCCAGATCGGATCCTGTACCTCGTTCCACAGTGAGATTTGTACCATCATCAGCAAAGATAATAAAACCATTAAAGATTTGATTTGCCTGCAAACCACCGATAACTGCGTAATTTTCTGGAGTAACAGCAAAACCATCAATTTCAATCACATCGGCCAGGCCATCTGTCAATACTGCTACATTAACTGTTTCTGCTGGTTCACGGGTTAAACGAATATCATAGTCATCAGTCTTACCACTACCAGCAGGAATATCACGAATTAATTGAGTAGAACCAGCGCTTTCAATTACCACCGCTCCAGCGGTCTCATTATCATGCACTTCTATATCCAATAATTGCAGACCTGAACGTAGATTCGGGAAGATATAATCAGGATCCGTAGTTGCATTATTACGTTCAAACTCAACTACAGCGATTTGCACATCCTCACGGACATAGTCATCACGTGCCTCAACACCCAATCGAATCACACTATTCCAATTCGGATCAGCAACACCATCAACAATTGTAAATATTGCCTGCCCAACTATAACCCGGTCATTAATTGCATCATACGTTGGGTTATTAAAGAGGGTTAAACGCGAATCAGCAAAAGTATTGGTAAATTTAATGGCCTGATCAGCAAAATCATTAAGAACAATATCAATAACTACTTCAGAGTTGTCTGCTGGTTGCATAGCAAGCTGCAACTGAATTTCATCTGTTAATTGAGTTGCGCTATCACCTTCAATAATGATGGTCTGACCATCATTATTGCCTGAACCATCAACCTCGGTAATTAATACTCCTGGGGTATCATTATCCAATATATCAACTTCAACGTTACGCACATCTGCCGCATCATAAATATCAACATTGGATATCACTGAATGTTGAACCACTACCACACGATCACCTTCTGAGCGAGGATCATCCGGTGCAAAAACGTAAACATTCTGTTCGTCTTTCCAATTACTTGAATCAAAAGTTAATACGACTGCTCGATTATCAATTGGTGTAACCACACCATCAATGGTGATCGAACGTTGGAAGTCGCTATCAGTTACCAAGCCACCAGGGTTATCGGTTGACAACCAGATGGTATCACCCTCACCATCTGACAAGAATGGTTGATTGATTGGTGGAAGACCGTGTTGAATTAAATCATCACGTTCTTCTTGTGGAGAGCGGGCTGCTGAAACAGTCACGTACACCACCTGAGCTCCTGTCAACTCTTCTGCCAAACGTACCGTGTAGAAATCAAAGAACTGATCCATCACATCTAACTCTTCTCGTACTATCGTACGCCCCACACTGGTATCACCAGCCGCTTCTTCATTAATGACCACCAAACCTTCCAACGCAGTTGAAACATTGTAATCAAAACCATTAACCACCAAGCCGTTATAAAGCGGATCATCTGAAGTAACCAGGTGATCAACAGCACCTGAGACACCTTCTAGCTCACGCGTTACAATGTCTTCAGAGACATCGCCAGTGACATTAATGGTATCTGAACCTAATCCACCAATCACACGGTATGAAACACCAAAAGCTGTAGATTGAACAAAGAATTCGTCATCACCTTCTAGGCCATCGACTTCAACAACCTCGATAGTTGAATAACGTACATTCAAGCCGGCACCAAAAATACCGTCTTCAGTAATAACGATATCATCCGCAAACTCGGTACCAAGAATAACCAATTTATCGAAACCGCTGCCGCCTTCAACAGAAACAGGGGCATTGATATTGTAACGAACTTCATCCTGCCCACCACCAGCACGAATATCAGGTGCCTGTGCAACTGAAAATCCCAACCCTATCTGAGGACTGGCCACGCCTTCCCCATCTAACACAATGACATCATCGCTTGGGTCTGCAGTGATAGTCAGATCCAAAAAGTTGATCCCCCCATCTCCATTAACATCGAAACCGGTGGTAAGCGCAGCTTTAAGGTTAGCTTTGTAGGCATTACTAGCCCCTACACTTCCAAATATTGATTTCAACTCAAGTAGGCCTATAGCTGCATCAACAGTCATAATAGTTGCAACCGTTAGATCAAGATCATCACCTTCTGATATGCCTCGCTGAATCTTAGCTAGTGAGGTAAGTACTGCTGCACCTGCCTCAAGATCAGCCTTGCTAATATCATTACCATTGATATCAGCCTTATCATCAAAATTAAAATCAACGACTGCGGACAATGCAAAAGCACGCACGATAAACAAGTCATTGTCATCATCACCTTCCAACCGTAGTTCAGCCTGATTAGAATAGACAATAAACTGATCATTACCTGTTCCACCCTGCACCACCATTGGCGCAGTAGAGCCAGGCGACAACCAACCCCTTGTTGTTGCCACCAGCTCTACAAACACATCTTGTTCTAATAAATTACCATCCGCCTGGTCACGCTGTGATCCAAAGATTTGTCCAACCTGGAATTTATCATCTCCAGCACCACCGTCTAGTGATGTAATAACGGTTGTATCATCAGAGAAGAATGCATCATTACCGCCCTGACCTTCGACCGTTAGTCGACCGTTCAGAGCTGTATCATAATTGATACGCTGAACCTCATTACTGTCTTCATTATTTTGAACCACATCTTGATATTCATCCAAATTACCATGCAAGAAGGCTACATATCCTGGACGATCAGCTGTTTCATTGGGTAAGAATGCAGCCCGACGTATAAGAACGATATCATCTGTCGAGAAACTATCACCGAATTCATCGAGCCCATTATCCGCACTATTGAAACCGAAAATGGTCATCTCATCAACGCCATCGTTCTCATCACCCGTATCCAGCACATTAATCACATAGTTACGATTATCATTACCGTTTGAGCCCGTGGTATAAACTTCATAAACATCAGAATCGGCCTGACCATCAAGTGTTAACGTGTGTTCAGCAACTGTTGTAACGTTTGGTCCTGTTTGTGTAGTGGTATCTTGTAAGTAATAAACAAAGAATCTATCTTCGCCATCACTACCCGTAGAGTCTGTTTTATCCTGGCTACCATAAGCTCTTGTTTTAGAGCCTAGGAAAATATATCCATCATCGTTCCTATTAGTGCCTCCAGCTATGCCAGAGGTATCACCAAACTGGATAAAATCCACATCGTCATTACCGAACACCTCAGTCATTACACCAGCAGGCGCTCCAACAGTAAAGGCTACAGCCGTACCAATCGGGCTAACCCCTGATTGATTGCCTGCAGAGACCACTGCATTGGCGATAATTTCACCTCGTAAGATAATGCTAGTACCAAAACCACCATCAGGGTCAAAGTTAAATCGTGTACCATCTATTGCACTTTCATCACCAAAAATAGTGATATTGCCATCTGCCAGAATTAAGCTGTTAGCATCTGTTTCAATATCATCACCGACAATCAATGTAACTGAACCTTTTTCGGCAAATATCTGGCCGTTGTCAATATCTCGATCAGCACCAGAGATGCTTTGACGGGCATCACTTTCAGAGAATCGCGCACTACCATGATCAATCAACTCAAGGTCTTCGTCACGTAATTCAAATCCAGTAACATCATTAGCTCCTCCTGTTTCTCGAACGGTCAAACGGATATCACCTTCATAGGTGTGAGCTAATACAAGACGTAAATCCTGATCTGTTTCTGTTAAGTAAATGTTATCTACGGCTTCCAAAGCCACGTCATCGCTTTCAACATTTAGATCAACAACTAGAGATCCTCTCCGCGAATCAATTTCAAGGTCGTTGCCTACTTCACCAATACTCGCTACTCCAGCGCTTGCAACAAAACCATTTCCATCATTAGCATCCAGATCAATAGCTTGGCCTTTAACATCTGCTGCTAAATCATCCTCAGCATCAACGATAGATCCAACAGTCGTACGTAAGGAAATATTTTCGATTGTATGTACTTCACCAATGCGTAGATTAGCAGTCAACTCATCAATATAAATACCGCCATGGAAAGTAGAAGCATTAATATCGAATGCATCTAAAATTCCGCCATTATTATTGCGGTCAACATTTATTTCGAGGTAATCGTTAGCTTGACCAATACCTCCACTTGTAGGTGAAGGCGTACCTGTTGGCTCATCGATTCCTCCACCAGTGACAACACCAGAATTCAAGGTTATATTTTCTCCCGAAACATCAACAGTGACATTCAAACCCATATCAATATCAGCATCAATAATGCTGGAGCCTGAATTAAGCGTCACATCATCTTCAGTTGAATGAATATGGCCAACCAGCATATTACCGTTTAGCTCATCGGCAATAATAAAGCCATTAGTCGTCAAAAAGATTTGTTCAATTTCAGTCGAAGGTACAGAGCCACCTGTCCAGTCAACATCGGTGTTAATAACAAAATTTACGGTAGTATCTGGAGTAAAATCCTCACTAACCGTAGCACCGTAAAGTGAGCCACTGATATTAGTTGTCCGATAACTACGGTTTTCTTTACCTATGTAACCATCATTACTGTCTACATGACCAATATCAATATCATCACCTGCACGAACCTCAAGGAAGGTATAAGTTGAATCAATCTCCTCGTATTCGGTTCCAAAACTGCGGCGGATGAAGTCATACTGGGGGCCGCCCGGATGTATATCCGGACTAAAGTGGTCAAAATATTCTCCCGTACGACCAAGCGGACCAATTGTATTAAATGCATTAACGGTAACACCGTCTATCATGGATTTGTTATCACCCACCCGCGAGTCATTAATCACGACATCGACATCATCGCCCGCTGTAATACGTTCAATGGTGACCAAAAGGGTATCTGTTACATGATTAAGTGCAGGGTCTTCGGAGCGGTCATGAATCGCGAGATCAAGCACAGTGTCTCCACCGGCATCTGCTTCAAATTCAACCTCTCTCAAACTTGGTACTTCGCCGTCAAAGGTTGCCGTCGCATGTGTGATTCGGATTAACTCAACCATCAATGGTTTGCGTCCGCTGCCCTGATTACCAATATCACCAGAGGCATCAACATCCAGTCTATTGGTACGGATCAGTCCCTCATCGAAGATCGCTGGCGGTAGAACGCCTTGTTCACCAACCAAGCTGGGTTGATCAACGCGGATATTTCCACGCTGATTCTCGATGGTGGTAAAACCAATGGTGTTCTCAATACCGCCTAACAGAATAATATCACTATCATCATTGTTACCCGCTATTCGATTTCGAATCTCAACCTGAGTCTGAGGGTAAAGCAGGTTCACATCAAACTCAAACGTCGTATTCGGGGTATTAAAATCAAGTGTTTCATTGTTCGTAGAATCACTAAAGAGTATGTTGCTAACGAAGATATCAACCACTGAAGCACCATCGCTGGTATCGATGTGGTTGACCACCACATCCAATTCAGAATCGTTAATAATACGTACGTGATCCCAAGTACGCTGACTCTCTACCAATCCATGGTTACCCCATATTGCACCGTTTGATCCATTAGTCAAGAAAGTTAATTTACCCGCTTCATTAAAGATGATGTCGTCGAGTATCACTTGACTACCAACTAAAGTTTGGCCAACTTTCTTGCCAACATGGGCAGCACTAAGAAACTCGATATTGGTCAACGCGACAATCTTGCCGTTTTCATCAATCACTAATTCAGGGTTTGGTTCGCCCAATAACATGACGTGAGTTTCCCAGAAAATCTCTCTGTCGAGGGTCGTAGTGCCAGTCTCATTCTTACCACCCTGAAAATCAAAAAGATTGATGGTGCTCTCAAAATCAGG
>ENA-OSET01002045-OSET01002045.1-sediment-metagenome-genome-assembly--contig:-NODE-2045-length-19977-cov-13.424573_pt1 | contig 19977 bp, 16 predicted proteins | sample MGYA00237882_ERZ534229 | MGnify/ENA primary metagenome ERZ534229 (study PRJEB26408, sample SAMN06266212) | sediment metagenome | isolation source: Hudson Canyon methane seep mesocosm | place... | reverse complement strand
ACCATTACATTAATGCTATCACCTAACCGATAATTGATGCCGGTGCGTTCACCTTTAAGCTGATGACTAGTAGGGTCAAATTTGAAGAAATCTTGCCCTAACGCAGTGACATGAATCAGGCCTTCAATATATAAATCTTTTAATTCGACAAATAAACCAAAGCCAGTGACCGCTGAAATAACCCCTTCAAAACCTTCGCCCAGTTTATCTTGCATATATTCACATTTTAACCAGCTCACCACATCACGTGTGGCTTCATCAGCACGACGTTCATTACTCGAACAATGTTCGCCTAAGGTCGCAATTTCTAAAAAGCCACAAAAGAAACTTTCCGGTGACTTGTCCGCTAAACAATGACGAATGGCACGATGCACCATTAAATCAGGGTAGCGGCGAATTGGTGAAGTGAAATGGGTATAAGCATCGAGTGCAAGCCCAAAATGTCCTTTAGTTTCAGGACTATAAACCGCCTGTGACATAGAGCGTAATAACACCGTTTGAATTAAATGGGCATCCGCACGCCCTTTTATGGATTGTGTTAATTTCATATAGTCGGTCGGTGTCGGCTTATCTTCACCGCCTATATGTAAGCCTAACTCGCCTAAAAAGGTTTTTAAATTTTTAATCTTTTGCTCTGAAGGCCCTTCATGAATACGCAATAAACGCGGCATTTTTTTACGATTCAAATAACGAGCCGCCGCACTATTCGCGGCAATCATAAATTCTTCAATTAATTTATGTGCATCGTTACGTTCGACAGGGACAATTTTTTCAATCTTACGGTTTTCACCAAAAATAATTTGTGTTTCTTGGGTTTCAAAATCCATTGCCCCCCGTACTTCACGTTGTCCACGCATTGCTTGATATAAGGCATACATTTCTTCTAAATGCGGTAAGACGGCCTTATATTCCTCTTTTAAAATCGTATCGTTACCTTCTAGCATCGCCGACACTTTGTTGTAGGTCAAACGAGCATGTGAACGCATCACTGCATCAAAAAACTTAGAGCGTATCACTTTACCCGATTCATTAATAATCATCTCACAGACCATGGTTAAACGGTCTTCATGCGGATTAATTGAACACAGCCCATTGGATAACACTTCAGGCAGCATCGGAATCACTTGCTCAGGAAAATAAACCGAGGTACTACGATTTCGAGCTTCAATATCTAAGGCACTATTCGGTTGCACATAATGTGAAACATCTGCAATAGCGACTAATAATTTCCAGCCTTTGCTCGTTTTTGAACAAAAGACCGCATCATCAAAATCACGGGCATCTTCGCCATCAATTGTCACTAATGGCGTACTGCGTAAATCAACGCGATCTTGTTTCGCATCTTCGTCTACTTCGGCTGATAAGGGTTTAATTTGTTGCAATACTTCGTCTGGCCAAATGCTCGGCAAGTCATGGGTACGAATCGCGACATCAATTTCCATACCGGGTGCCATATGCTCGCCCAGTATTTCGGCAATTTTACCAATTGGCTGACTACGAATCGTGGGCTGTTCAGTAATCGTTGCGACCACCATATCCCCTGTTTTCGCGTGATTTCTTGCACCAGAAGGAATTAATATATTTTGGGTAATTTTTTGATTATCTGGCTGTACAAATTGTACGCCACTTTCTTTCATAAAACGTCCAACCACTTGATGATTGGTATGTTCTAACACTTTAATAATTTTTGCTTCACGGCGACCTTTACGGTCAAAACCAACCACTCTTACTAAAGCTCGGTCATTATGCAACACACGATTCATTTCACGGGGTGATAAAAATAAATCATCACCGGTTTCATCAGGACTTAAAAAACCAAAACCATCAGGATAACTAATAATACGCCCTGCTATTAAATCTTGATGATCAATCAAGCAATATTGCTGCTGGCGATTAAACATTAATTGTCCATCACGCTCCATTGCTCGTAAGCGTCTACGTAACGCTTCAAAATGCTCATCACCCTGTAATGAAAACGCATCAACAATATCCTTGCGTCGCATGGGGCGCTTATTTTCTTCAATCAGCTGTAAAATTAATTCCCGACTTGGAATAGGATTTTCATATTTTTCAGATTCTCGTTGTGCATAAGGATCTTTAATATCACTAAAATTGATGTCAGTTTTTGAAGGTTTAGTCATTGATTTAAGGTTCTGTCTTTAAAAAATTGAGTCAAGTTAAAACCTTGCGGCATACTGACAGTGAAGAAACAACGAAGAAAATAAAGTGAAGAAAGTGAATTTTTTGAGCAAGCGGAATACGCTATGTTTTGGCATTCCCACGCGGTTGCGTGGGAATATAAACTGATGATTTCAGTGGCTTAACACTAAAATTTTAGCTTAATAAAGCAACTAGAGAATCAAAGCTATTATTTGATTTTTGCTTCTTTGTACATAACGTGTTTACGTACAACTGGGTCAAATTTTTTGATTTCCATTTTTTCAGGCATAGTCCGTTTATTTTTATCAGTAGTATAAAAATGTCCCGTTCCCGCTGATGAAACTAATTTAATTTTATCGCGCATGGTTTAGTCCTCTTTAGAATTTTTCGCCGCGTTTACGCATATCTGCTAATACAACATCAATGCCTTTTTTATCAATGATACGCATACCTTTTGCAGATAGTCTTAAACGTACCCAACGGTTTTCGCTTTCTACCCAAAATTTATGGTGATGTAAGTTAGGATTAAAACGACGTTTCGTTCTATTCTTCGCATGTGAAACATTATTTCCAGTAATAGGGCGTTTTCCCGTTACTTGACAAATTTTAGACATGATATTCCTCTAGTCTGCCTATATTCAAAGTTAGCCGAACTTTATAACAAATTTTGTAAAAAAGGTAAACAATAATTTTTAATTAATGCCGTGATTTAACACCGCTTTAGCCAATACAATAAGAAATCATTATCCTTGATGATGTTAATCATGCAATAGATACGTTAGAATAGTGAATCAAACTATGCGCCCGTAGCTCAGCTGGATAGAGTGTCGCCCTCCGAAGGCGAATGTCGGATGTTCGAATCATCTCGGGCGCACCATAAATTCACACGCTATAAACCTTGTTCTAAACGTCAATCGCGGAGCAGACTATGTCAGCTATTACAGAATTTATAAAACAACTCCCTAAAGCTGAATTACACATCCATATTGAAGGCTCTCTTGAACCTGAATTAATGTTTCAGTTAAGTAAAAAAAATAAAATCGATATTCCTTTCAAATCAGTCGATGACGTTCAAGCCGCTTATCAATTTCATAATCTTCAAGACTTTTTAAATATCTATTACGCTGGTGCATCAGTGCTGATAACCGAGCAAGATTTTTATGATCTCACGTGGCATTATCTTAAAAAATGCCATGAAGATAATGTTCTGCATACTGAAATTTTTTATGACCCGCAAACACACACCCATCGAGGCATTCATTTTGATGTGGCGATTAATGGCATTCATCATGCACTCAGCGATGCTAAAAAAATACTCGGTATTTCTTCAAACTTAATTATGTGTTTTTTAAGACATTTAGATGAAGCCGATGCCTTTAAAACCTTGCAACAAGCGGAAGGACATTTAGATAAAATCATTGCGGTCGGCTTAGATTCATCAGAAATTGGGCACCCTCCTGCTAAATTTGCAGCGGTCTTTAAAAAAGCACGCGATATGGGATTACTAACGGTTGCTCATGCAGGTGAAGAAGGTTCACCGGCTTATATATGGCAAGCCTTAGATATTTTGAAAGTTTCTCGTATTGATCATGGCGTACGAGCGATAGAAGATGAAGCACTGATGACCCGCTTAATTAACGAACAAATACCGCTGACCATTTGTCCACTTTCCAATGTTAAATTGCATGTTTTTGACGCCTTAGCTGAACATAATTATCAAAAAATGCTCAACAGGGGCATTATCACCACCATTAATAGTGATGACCCCGCTTATTTTGGCGGTTATCTTAATCAAAATTATATTGATATTGCCACCGCCTTAAATCTTACTAAAAAAGAACTCGTTATCAGTGCTAAAAATTCCTTTAATGCCAGTTTTATCAGTCCCCAGCAAAAAAAGCATTATTGCGACCGCGTAGACTCAAGTATTATTTAGTTAAAAATTGGGGCGAAGGCTAAATTTGCCCCATTAACTTAATTGGGCTTCCCGTCTAAGCCGGGACACCAAATATTTCAATAGGTTACAAAAACAGCCTTATATAGCTTTAAATCTGTATTTTATAGGAAAAGGTAGTTATGTGATATTCAGTTTTGTCCCGGCTTAGACGGGAAGCCCTAATCACTCAAAAAGCGCAAAGCTTGCAGGTCTGATATTTGTTTTACCCTGAAATTTAAAATAGATACCAATTTACGCTATGCTGGCGTAAGCTCACCTCTAAAGGTTTTTTTCACGATCTGATGTCGACGCACTATTTAAGGCAACACACATAATTTTATGTCTATAAAAGTGCTGACACATCAGATATTTTACAAAATAATTATTAAAAATCTTCTAGTAGTTCTTCGTAGATTGCATCCAATTCACGGCGGGCAATTTCCGCCTTAGCCGCCTTATTAACTGCTACAAGATGCAGATATTTATCAAATTTATCTTCCGCCTCAGGATCCATTTCAGCAGCCCAAATACCTCTGTCTGACATTTTTCCGTCTACTTTGGTATAAGGTCCTTTGTTTTCTTCACTCATATTATTATCCTTAAAATTATTTTTAAATGTTGCTGTTGCTTCTAAATCATGCATATTCAGCAATTTCTTTACGATAATAGGCACTTGATCTGTAGCGACACCTTGATAAAAAGTAACGCCATCAGGAATATGATTCATTTCAGGTGAAATAAGGAAAATAGGTTTGCCTCCCCGTAGGTAATACAGTAAATCTGCTGCTGGATAAACTTCTAAAGAGGTACCAATGATAATTAAACAATCGGCTTGTTCAATCAGTTTTTTTGCATTGTTAATTTCGGGAACTGCCTCACCAAACCAAACAATATGCGGGCGTAACTGGCTTCCTTCCTCACATTTATCACCGATATGTATATCTTTTTGATCCAGTTCATAAAGCAAATGTTGATTTACCGTGCTACGTGATTTTTTAATGTCACCGTGTAAATGTAAGATATTTTTTGAGCCTGCTCTTTCGTGTAAATCATCAACATTTTGAGTCACGATATTAACAATAAAATCAGATTCTAATTCAGTTAAAGCATAATGCGCCTTATTAGGTTCGGCCTCTCTCACTTGCTGGCGGCGCAGATTATAAAAATGCAGCACCTTTGCTTTATCTTTTTCCCAAGCATCAGGGGTCGCAACCTCTTTTACTGGAAATTCATCCCACAACCCACCTTTATCTCTAAAAGTGTGTAAGCCACTTTCTGCACTGATGCCTGCCCCCGTTAAAACTACGATACGTTTTTTTTCGTTTTTCATAAAATTATTTTCTCAGATTATTTAATGGATTATATTAAAAGTTATCAACGTTTTTAAAGTTTATATTTCCGCTATAAATTTTTAGTATCGTAGTTTACAGGGAAATTATAAAAAACTTATCAGTCTTTAAATTACAGCCCTACTTCAATTCTCGATGCAGACTTACCTGATAATAGATATATTTCCAAATTAATTTCACTATTTATTTCAGCTAAAATATTTTTCCATTCATTATAAGCATTAAAATCCCAATCTGCTGTTATAAAAATAAGGTTCTTCGTTATACCCCTACATGCTTGAACATGCTGTATTAATGTCTCTATTCCCTTTCTACAATCAATATGACGATTGTGCATATCATGAATACTACCAGTATTTTTTACAAAAGGTGAACGCTTCAAAGAAATAATATAAGCTAACTCACAGCACCCAGTTTTTTTTATACTAGGATAGTAATTTACCTGAACTCCCTCGCCTTCGATTCCTTCAAAAATGGAATTAAATATCTCTGGTAACTCTCTAGTATCTATACCTCCAGTATCTAATCTACTTTGTATTTCTCTAATTAATATGCTAGCACTCTCGGATATATTATTCATAAAAAACCTATGATTTATTAAATTAAACGTACAATTTTAAAAATATTTTTACTAAACTATAAATATATAATCTCCCACCCAATCTCTATAATAATTCAATAACATGTGATTTAACTGATTTAGCAAGAGAATCTAATTCATAGCCCCCCTCAAGGATTGATACTATTTTTCCTTCACAGTATTTATTCGCAATAGCAACAAGCTCTCTGGTAATCCATGCATAATCATCATATTGTAATTTTATTGACCCTAAATAATCATCTTCATGCGCATCAAACCCCGCAGAAATTAGAATTATTTCTGGATTAAATGCCTCTAATCTAGGGAATATTTTTTCAATATAGATTTTTCTAAATTCATTAGAATCAGTACCCGCCTGCATCGGAACATTTAAAATATTTTGATATTTTCCTGTTTCATTTATGCCGCCACTATAAGGATAAATACCTTTTTCATGGGTTGAAGAAAAAAATACTTTAGGGTTATCATAAAAAGCATCTTGAGTTCCATTTCCATGATGAACATCAAAGTCGATAATCGCAACTCTTTGTAAATTGTATTTTTTTATAGCGTATGAAGCAGCAATAGCAATATTATTATAAATACAAAAACCTTTAGACTCACTGGGTGTCGCATGATGACCAGGCGGTCTAACAGCGCAAAAAGCATTTTGGGCATGACCTGTTATAACTTGATCAACCGCATCACAGCACGCACTCACAGCAAGTAGGGCAACCTCTGCAGTATCGGGTGAGAGTACAACATCATTCCTTTTATCAACGACAGTACCCGTATTTTTTTTGAGATGATTTACCCAGTCGATTAATTGGTTTGAATGAACCAATTTCACTAAATCTAAACTATCCTCTCTTTTTATCGGAGTAATTTCTATTAACCCATTTAATGTTTTTAATAAAGCATTAATCGCTAACAGTCTATCTGCAGATTCAGGATGATTGTTACCTGTATTATGTAACAGGAAATCTTCATGATAATAATAAAATGTTGTCATAATATTAATGTACTATTTCTAAGGTTTATCTATTTGGTGTAAAAATTCCCCTTTAATATCCTTTGGGAAAATTAATCTATCACCTTCTTCATCATTCTCCCAAGAAAAAGGTATTACCCATAATCTTAAATTATCATCAAATTTAAAAACAGGTAATGGTTTTTCAAATTTAGCGTTTTCTGGATAGATAAGAAATACATCACCCTTTCCTGATAAATATTTTTGTCCATATACATATAGTTGATAAATATCTGCTGACTTAATACCATAAGATTCTTTATCAGTAGTTATTAACTTCCATTTACAGTCTAAAACTACCTTATTAATATTTCCTTCTATTGATTTAATTAATAAGTCAGGTTTCAGATTAAAAAACTGTTCAACTACATTCTTCTTGACTACATGCTTTTCAACTATATACTCTGATGCAACTTGCTCTTCCAGTAAATATTGATCATTAAGCTGTTTACGCAATATAATCGCTACATATTTTTCAAATAAATCATGCATAGGAAATAAAAATGATAACCCATGATGCTCACCCGCCAAACTAAAAGGGGTTTTATCATTTAAAATTAAATCACACCATGGCTTTACAGGTCTGTAATGCACTATAGAGCGATCATTATTTATCCAGCGGCTAAAATCTATTTTGTAGTTTGTCGATTTTGGTATGTCATTAAAAACAAATAATAGCTCGCTTGCTAAACGTTTATTACTAATATCTTGAGTTATTTTTGATACTTTAAGTAATGTAGAGTGGATTAATCTATTTTCAGCTCTATTAGGTAAAAATTCATCATGCTCTATTTGAAATAAATATCTGCGATCCACAGGTTGACGTATTTGTGCTGCTATATTTAAGCACCCTTTAAGATAGGTCGTTTCTTCTTGAATAGGAACATAGTCATTACGAATACCGCGTTTAATTAATTGGTTTACATCATCTAAGAACAGCTTAATCAACATGTCAGGGAAAGGCTTATTAAATAACTTTAAACTAGCATTATTAAATTCTCTAGGTTTAATGATGCCAACGCTACTTAGCATTTTCATTAACTTAGCTCTACTTTGCTCAGCCTCCCGCTCTTGATTACTACCCCCTGAAGAATATTTATCAATTTTAGGTACAATCTCAATCTGCCAATCACAGGGCGTTGTTATCACACCAACATAATTTAAAACCTGTAGCCCTGCGTACCCATCACGTTTTATAGGACGTACTAATGGTTTATGTTCTTTTGTGCCAGTTGCTTCTTTTAGAAGCCAGTCCCACGCGGTTTTTGAAATCTTACGCTTTTCTAAAGATTCAGTAATTTTAGCTGACTTAATAAATAGAACACCGTATTCACTGATACAAATACTATTCACTATTGCTTTCCAATGTTTCCGTTTTTGACTCTTCTTGATGGTAAATAGAACTATAGGCCTTAGGGTTATTAAATGCATTATCATTTAATTGCCACTGAGTAACCTCATTTTCTTTTTTCCACTTAGCTCCCATTAATTTATTAAGATCATTTTCTGAATTCTTTTCTTTAATAAACTGCAAATCTTTTGACTTTAAATGATCCCCTAAAACCCGGTGTATCTGTTGCCAATCATCAAAGAAATATTCTTGGAGTAACGGAATGATATTTTTCTTAAATACTGCAGCTAAATCTTCTATTTTTGAACTTGATTTCAATTTCATAAAAAAACTATGGCCGATAGTATGTTCACGATCATAAAGTATCTCAATACGTGTATTAATCGCTGTTAGCATTTCTTTTAAATTAACACCTTCAACTTCTATATCTTTCTTATTTATATCTTTAAGTAAATCAGGTTTTGGCGGCATTTCTATAAAATCAAAACGTCTCCGCAAAGCAACATCTAACTTAGCAATACTGGCATCTGCTGTATTCATCGTACCGATGATATACACATTTTTTGGAACAGAAAAAGACTCTTTTGAATAAGGTAAAATAACGCTAATTTCTTCTTCAGTGCCTTTTCGTTTATCGGGTTCAATTAAGGTAATTAACTCACCAAAAATTTTAGAAATATTGCCTCGATTGATTTCATCGATAATAAGTATATAAGGCTCTTTTATGCAAGTTTTTTGCGTTTTTTCTATCTGCTTATAGCTCGTTAAACCATAGTTTTCTTTTAAGTATTGAAAAATAGGGGCCTTATAACTTTCTGAATTATTTTTTGTTTTGGAGTTTCTGTAAAATTTCTTAAAAGATTCAATTGACATAGAGATAACAGATTTCCCTGCATCTGGTTTAATATGAAATATTTTGTTCCCATAATATGTTACTGTAAATTTTTTATTTTTAATTTCAGTTTCTAACTCAATAGATTCCCCATTAGATAAGTCGTCTTTTAAGCTATTTATTGCATCATTAAAAGCGATTAATGCAGCATTTCCCGATTCATCTGCTTGCTCACATAACTCTTTAAATATTCCAGACTCTACAGAATAGTTAACTTGATTATTTACTGTTTCAGCTTTTATCCCTTCAACAAAATCTTCATAACCAAAGCTTTGATGAAAGGTAGTAAAAGCAATCTGCCCCTTCTTTAGTAAACGATCAAATTCTTTTTTAATATCTTTTCTTTCCCCTTTGCCGTCATCATATAGATCAGGATTAATTATTTTTATCGCTTCACTAATAGTATTGTATGTTTTTCCTGTTCCAGGAGGGCCGAATAAGATTTGATTTAGAGATGGCAATCCACCATTTTCGCCAGCTAATAACCTGTCAACAGATAATGAGAAAATTGGCTGTAATATTTCATCTTCAAAATACTTAAAATCTTCAGGTAAAACCTTCATAAAGGTACTATTGTAGTTAGGGAACCAGCCTTTTTTATCGCTATTACTTTTAAAAGAAATTGCTGAACTTAGCCAAATTATTTTTTCATATCTACGTAACAGCCAGTTAGGATATAATACAGGTGGTTTACTGTCTTTTACCAAATCTCCCACCACCCTAACTAAACCAACAACATCACTTGAACGTGTTATAAATACAATATCACCGCTTTTTAAATCTTTTATAAAATTTTCATTTTGTGATTTTCCAGTATTTTTATGTACTGTAATATATTGATTTTCATTTAACCAATCTACGTCTTTATCTGAAATATCTTTTTTTCCATGAGAAACTTTCCATATGTTCATATTTTATTACCTAAATAATTTATTTGACTAAAAAAACCAACCCACTCCATCTGTCCCAAACTATTTACACAGCAGGGACTTTCTGAAGCATATTAATTAACTGCTTCTACGCTATTCCAAAGCAGATTTAGGGGGTTATATAACTTTTACAACCCCACCTGTCACAGCAAAATGAATCCAACAGCCCAGTACTGGCTTATTACTCACAGCCTCTATCGCTTCTTTATACAATGCCAATTGCCCCGAGTATTTTAATGCGATCTCATTCCAGTCTGATCTTGGTTGTGGGTTAGATTTATGATCAATAATAATGTATCCCTCATCAGTTTCTACTAGGGCATCAATGAATCCACTGACGGCTTGTCCATTCGGTTTTAAATAGTCAATGGGGTATTCAACATGAATGTATTTTGCCTTTAAATGCTCTTGTACAAACTTTTTAAAACGCGCGGTACACATTAATCCATCTTCTACGCTGATATGCTCTGTTACTGCAAAGCTTTGCAGTACCTGTTCAGCTAATGCTTTGGGATCTTCAGGATTATTAATGATTTGTGTGGCAATAAGCGCATGGATAGCTTCGCCTAAGTTCGCCATCTCGGGTGTTTCTTGTAAATTAATACGCTCCCCTAACTCTATTACCTCGATGACTTTAGAATCATCTAGTGGAGGAACTAATGAGGGTGATAATTTAGCAGGTAATTTATCTGTTTGTGTTGTAACAGACTCGAACCAATGAGGTGGATTCTTTTTAGATACTTCTAATTCAGGGTGCTCTTTTTGTTCCAAAAGTTGATATAAGCTTGGAATGGTTTCATTGCTCTTTGGTAAAGTAATTTCTTTAGGGTTATCTTCTTCAGGAAGCATCCAGTCAGCTCCTAAGCAGTTTTTCCATTCACCTTGATCACTTTTCATTGGCATAATAAGACAATCTCGTGGACGTGTTAAGCTAACATACAATAGTCGCTTTGCCTCTTCTGTTGCCCTTTTTAAAGCTTGTTGACCAATATCAGATTGTTCTATTTTATCTTTAACCGCAATACCAGTAGCTTGCTTACCAAATGGCCATAACCAATACTGTAATTGACGTCCTTTTAGAGGTTGAGTAATATCCAAATTGGTATTGTCCGCAGTAACGGATAATCCCCATACACTTGTTTTTATTGTACTGTCTAAATCCATTGCCACCACAATAGGCCATTCCAACCCCTTTGCCCCATGATGGGTTAATAATTGAATCGCATCTGTTTGGGTGTTGCTCGCTTGCTTATCTTCTTTATCTTTCGCTAATTGATTTAACCAAAGTAATAAACCAGTGACAGTAGCTACTTGCCCCGTATTACCACATTGGCCTTCATAACTTTCTGCAAAGCATAGGCATTGCTCAATATTTAACAGACGTTGTTTCGCTTGTTGGGTGTTTTTTTGCCAGCCTAATATAATGGTACGAATATCGGCTGAATGAATAGCCTGTGCCATAACTTCTAGGGGTGTAAGATATTGCACTCGAGTTCTTTGTTCTGCAAGTGTTTTTAATAACGGAATATCATCACCCCATTGAGTTTGTGGGGCTACATATTTTCCTTCTTTAGCACCACTGTTTTTTATATTTTCAATATACTCTAATCGAGATTGCAACCAAGTTTCGGGGGTGTCACCCTGCGTTAAACTTATAATTTCTGCTGTTGCTAAACTATCTCTAGGATCGACTAAATAACGTATCGCTGCTAACACTAAAGCTGCTTCAGGTGTCTTTAATAATCCCGTTTGACTACGACTAATAGGAATATCATATGCCATCAACGCCTGTGCCATTCCATCTAATTTATCATGAGTCTTACACAATATAGCAATATCACCATAGTCTGCGTTTCTAACTTCACCTGTTATTTTATCAATGAGCTGATAATCATTTTTTATAAAAGCTTGAATACCTTTTGCGGTTGCTAAGGCTTGTTCGCTATTTTTGCCTACGACTTCCCAATATTCAATTGCATTAGATTGAACCCTGTTTTTACCTGCAGGTTTCGGATTTAATGCCACCTTATCTTTAGTTAAGGTATTTGAGAATGCAGGAATAAATATTTCATTTACATAATGAACCAATTCAGGGCGTGAACGCCATGAAGTTGTCAGTACATCCGTTTTACCGCCATGCGTATTTAAGTGTTTTAGAATCGCTTGCATCAGCTCAGGATCAGACCCTCTAAACCCATAAATTGCTTGCTTAACATCGCCGACCCAAATCACTTTTTTTGCGAGTTTAGCGAGTCGTAAAAAAAGAGCTAATTGAATAGGGCTGGTATCTTGAAATTCATCGACAATTAACAAATCCAATTCATCTTCCAAAACTGCTTGAACTTGTGGTTTTTCTAAAGCGATATACAGTAATTGCTCTTGATCAGTAAAATCGATTAAACCTCTAACTTTTTTATTGTGTTGAAAATGCTCTAATGCTTTTCCTGCAATTTCAAAGATACTTTCACAATAATCTCTAATATCTCGTTGTAATCGTGGATGTTTATCAAAATCAGCCGCCACACGTTTTACCGCATCTGATGCGTCCAGACTCTTTTTCATGGTTTCTTCTTTTGATAATTTAACCCAATTTGACCAGACTAAATTTTTATCTTTAATGGGAGAAACAAAGTCCTTTATTGATGCTAAATATTTCTTTGTCCCAGCAGTGCTATCTTCACCTTCGTCAATAAATTTGATTGCCGCTTCAACTGCATTATATAAGTCTTTGTCAAGGTCTTTAGTGGATACTTTCGGAAAGAATACTAGCAAGGCATCTGCACTAATCGAACCACTGCTTTGTATATCTTTAGCGGATTGATTATTAGATCTTGCGATACTGACAATATCTTTAACGCCCTTTTTCCAATCTTCTTGACCTAGACGATTGGCTAAACTGTTCATGGTTTGTACGGTGTCAATATCTAATACTTGTTCTAATGCCAAGCTAAATAAATGATTCGCTTCTGTTTCTTCGATTACTTTTAGTTTAGGTGACAAGCCTGCTTCAAATGCAAATCGCTCCAGTAGCTGTCCACAGACACTGTTCACTGTCCCAAGCAGCGCTTGATCCATCTGGTTTGCAATATGACTATACCCTCGCTCATTAAGCCTTTGTCTCACCCTTTCGCATAATTCACCTGCCGCTAATTTAGTAAAGGTAGTACCAATAACGCTTGATGGTTTAGCAGGACTTTCACTTGTCAGTATTTGTTCCAGATCAGAGGCTAATCGAAATGTTTTACCACTTCCTGCCCCTGCACTAATAAAGGTAATATGTTCCATCATTGTTATTCTCCCCATCCTGTTAATACTCGATAATCATTGAAGCGATCACTTTTCTCTGGAATGATTAAAGCATCTTCTCCTGCATCTGAATTTTTATCACTTTTTGTTCCTGTCACGGTAACTTCTATTAAACCTTGATCAATTTGCTGTCTACGCCATTTCCATGTTTTTTCCATTTTTTGCCATATCACCGCATGATTTTCATTTTCTATCGGTGCTACATCAATTGCTTCTGGAAAATAGTGTTTATCTTGTGCAACCATAACGCCTTCCTCAATGATAAAAAAGGCAACAGGTGGCCATTTTTTAGGTTTACTGTTTTGTTGGCTTAAATAGGAGTAAGTAACTAGTTGTAAATGTTTGTTTTCCCTTAAACTCTCTTTTCGGTATTTCAAACCACCCCACTTTATATCGACGACCGCTTCTTCACCCTCTTTATTGGTAACTTTCATATCGATTAATCCCTGTAGATGGCCGCCCAAAAACAGAGCCTCTTGCTCTGCTTCCATTTCAACTTGGACAATATTAGCCACACGTAACTGATGAATTAATTGATGTAATGATTGTCTAGCAGTACTGATAAACATTTCTTTTTCTACCAATCGACCTCGCATCAATAAAACAGCACCCTCTTCTACTAATAATTGTTTCATCTTAATATCGAACCATTCATTAATTTTTTGAGTATCTAATCCTGTCTCTGTTAATAATTGTGCATTTTCATTAAAGAATTTTTCATATAGGTGATGAACCAAAGTACCTTTGAGTAAATTACCATCACTTAATGACTGTAAAGTTCCTGCAGTTAATTCTGCTTTATAGTGTAAAACCCATTGATAAGGACTGTAAAAGAAGTTTTCTAAACTAGAGTATGATTCTTTATCTCGTTTGGTTAATTGCTTTCCAGTTTCTAATTTCCACCAGCGGCTTAATGAAGGCAATGGCTTATACGGTGTTTTTACTGAAGACAAATCGTTTAATGAAGCGATTGCTTTTGCAGCCAACACCTCATCTTCAGCATTGATTTCATGCCAATTTTCTACACAACTATTAATCTGATCCCACAGCGGATGATGTGCCTCTTTACTGTCATGTATAACCAATATAAAACGCTCTTTTGCCGCATTAATTGGTTTTAACCAACTTTTCGCTTTATATTCTAATTGTTCATCTAGATTAGGTAGGGAAAAAAGCCGCCAATCTTCTAATTGTTGCATTTCCTTGCAAGACCAAGGATAACTATCATGGTTAGCTTGTGCCTGTAAGTCCCACCAAACAACTGAGTCAACCGCTTGATAAAAACTATCCGCGTGTTGCGCCCCTACTAAGTGTTTTGACTGGTTTGCTAAACATTCTGAGAATTTATCGACAATACCTGTCCCTGCGCCTGTCAGCTGGTCTAATAAATAACGCAATTGTTCTGGTTTTATAGTTTCCGTACCGCCCTCTACAAGGTGCGTTAAGGCAGTATTTAACTCACTTGCCTGACTATATGCTGCCCCAAATAAGGAGCGCATCGCATCATCTTGATGCTTGGCTTGTTGCTGGGCCAACCAATTCGCTACTTTTAGGCATCGTTCTTTAGCTACCTCAATGGGCATACCTATATGAGGGTCATAACGTTCACTGGAAAACCAGTACTCAATATCTTTTTTTAATTTATTAAAGTCTTTTTTGCTAAAGTTTTTACGCGTTTGCTCTTTTTCTAATAACTCAGTCAATTTAGCTTGCCATTGCTCACCACCTATCCCCGGTGATTGCGCAACAATATTTGCTAAGGGTTTACGAATTCTAGCCACCAAAGGCCCAACAGGGTGCATGAGAAATTGCAGTAAAATCTCAGGGTTCAAGGGGGCCCATAGTAAGTCTAAAGTGATAGGTAATACTTGTAAAACAGGTCGCCAAGGTGAGGTATTATCAAATCCTAATCGAGGCAAATCAACAGCTGCTAATGCCTCATCAATTTCAATACCTGATTGTGTCGCTAATACAGCGGTTAATTTATTTTGTGTATCAGGATGAGTCATCCATTGCGCAATCAATCTAGCAGAAACCGCTTTTGATTTCGCTTTAACCACGATAAAGCTATGGTCGCCATTTAAGGTTGTTTTTTTGATCGTTCCATCTGAATCTTTAGCTAAGGTTCCATTTGATAACGTATTTAAACATCCTTGTAATATTTTCAAATCAGAATCAATCTGTGCTGACGGTATTAATGCGGTTTCGTTGATTGGTTCAAAATTATGCTTCAATATACTCTGCCAGAGTGGCGAAAAAGAAGCGAAAGGGTCTAGTAAATAAACTTCATCTATTTGTGTTTTTTGATTTTTAAGTTTAGAGAATACTGTTTGCAAACGCTGCCCAAAACCATAACTGACAGTATCCTTAGCATGTTCTTCTATATTCGCCATCTCCTGTAAGCGAGAAGAAATATCCCCGTAAAAAATTCCATCCCACCCCGCTTCATACAAAGTATCACGCCACGCTAATAAAGTTTTAGCGACATTGAATTCATCAATAGAAAATGAATCGTGATAAAAACATTTAGGGTTATCTAATTTCTTTAAAACCGCAAGATATTGAATAATTCGTGTTGTTGTTGAGTCAGATATAGGTGCAATACCATATTGTGTCTCTAAGAGTGTTAAAAATCCAATAGGGCCTACTTCTTTTTCACCTATCGCAGAACAAAATTTCTTAGGTTTCATTCCATCTAAACCAAGCCCTAATTTAATTCGCATTATTTTCTATCCTAATAAAAGTTTAAGTGTCTTAAATATGTCTATACTGGTTATTGGTAGCATCTCAAAAATTTTGAAAACTTATTCGAATTACCATATACCCATTCATTACTGAATTATTAATAATCTCTATGATAGCTCTTAAATAGCTGCCCACATAATAAGGCTTCCCTCTCTCTTAAACCCACCACCAAAAGCCACTCATCCTAGCAGTTAAAGCCACATGTCGAATAGCCAAACGTGGCAAAGCCTCGTGTGATTTTTCGCAACGTTTAAACAAAATAAAGAGGTTGTTACAAAATATAAAAAAAACCACCACAAACCGACGCGGAAAATAATAGCATTGGCAATCAGTTCATTACCGCCTAAAAAAATTCACCGTGACCGCTAAAATAAAAACAATTAAATATCAACACAAGTGATTAGTTTATAACCGATAATAAAATAAAAATTTAAAAAAACAGAGCTGTAAAATAGATTTTTTTACAGAAAAACTTGATTTACTAGTCATTTTTGACTGATAATTTATCCGCACTAGCAAAGACACCATCTTTACTAATGCGTAACCTTTTAACCAACACAACTGGCTAAACAGCATGATTTATTTTATCGATTCTCCTGATAAATCTGCAAGTGCCAAAGGAAGAATATTATGGCAATGCAAACCATCTTTCGTAATACACATCGCGAAAACTATACGGTTCTAAGCAACGAGTTAATTAATGCAGTTGAGAGAGGACTTGATTTAGAAGCCTCTGCCTTACTCAGTTATTTGCTTGCAAAGCCCAAAGATTGGAAAGTCTATACTCGCCATTTAGTCAAAGCATTAAACTACTCAGCCTACAAAATTAGGCAAATGCTGCGGACTTTACGCACTGCACGTTATGTAATTATGGAACGACTTTCAAGTGGTTATGTGAATTGGTTTATTTACGATACCCCACAAGATCTTGACGAAACCATTGAAGAAAGCAGCGAAACCGCTGAAAATACTGAAAACACTTCCATTGCTGATATTCATAGCTTAAAAAATAAGCCATTTATTAAATCGCCAATACCGACTGATGAACCACTAATACCAGTCACCACTGAAATTGAACCTAAATCTGAGCTTGAAACAGCAGCCGAAGCCAAAGTTGAACCTGAAAAAATATTAAGCGAAACCTTAGTTTTTCCTACTGCATTCAACCCCGCAGAGCAGCAACAACTCGCAAACATCATTATTGATGCACCGTTAGATTTACAAAAATCAATTCTTAGCGTCTTTGTCACCGCCTTAAAAACAGGGGGCGTTAAATTACCGCTGGCGTATCTTAAAGCACTGGTCAGCAAGGCAAATGTTGGTTTATTTGAAAAACCGCTACCGACCGCTAAATTGATAGCCACTGCGAATACCATTACCGAGCCCGTTGATACATCACCGCCCATCGATAATCTCATCTATTTCACCGATGTGTATAACAAATTCGGTGGCAGTAGCATTCCAAAAGATATATTAGCGCAAATTTTAGCCAACCAATCTAAATAATCAGACGTGCTTTAAAAGGCTGCTTTTGATTTTTCTTAATGATATCATGGTTGTCATGAAACCTATTATTAAAACCCTATCTATCAGCGTTAGAGATAAACGTGCGAACGTGTTAAATGGTATGACTTTTGATGTTAATCAAGTGTGGAATACTGCCAATGCAGATTCCTTTAGGGCGGGGAGAATATCAATATGAATCCCGAATCACTTAGCTATATTTTCCTCAGTGCTTTTTTGATTAATAACTTTGTGCTCGCAATGTTTTTAGGTTTATGTCCTTTTGTCGGGGTATCGGCAAAACGTGATACCGCTTTTAATATGAGTCTGGCCACTGCCTTTGTCATGTTTGTGAGTTCAACCTGTTCCTACGGTATTAATGTCGTGTTAACGTATTTTGAACTCGAATTTTTACGTTTAATTAGTTACATTGCGTTAATTGCTTCGTCGGTACAATTAGTCGAAATGATTTTAAAGAAATTTAGTCCTAGTTTATCGAGAGCCTTGGGTATTTTTTTACCGCTGATTACCACCAATTGTGCTATTTTAGGGGTAGCATTATTTCAAACCTCACGCGACTATGATTTTTTACAATCGGTTGCGTTTAGTTTGGGGGCGGGTGCAGGCTTTGGATTAGCGATTATTTTAATGGCAGGTTTAAGAGAAAAACTCGAACTCGCAAATTTACCTAATATTACGCAAGCCGCCGCCTTAAGCATGATGTTAGCGGGTATTTTATCGCTTACCTTTATGGGTTTTGCGGGCTTAGGGACTCAAACAGTTTAAGGGAGCTATCATTATGTTAAATTTTTTTATTGCCATGGGGCTTATTTTTAGCTTAATGCTCGCATGGATTGTGATTCAACAATTTGCACGACACTACGCTGCAAAACATCCTGAATTTGGTGCTATGAAAGAAGAAGGCTTAGGCTGTGGCAAAAATTGTGGCTGTAAAAATAATATTTGTGAGCAATAACCATCAATGACTTTATATAAATTATTATGCAAGAAATAAGCAGCTTTCAAAATCAAATGCTTATCGCGATGCCGAGCTTACAAGATACGCATTTTCATCATGGTGTGACCTTTATTTGTCAGCACAATACTGAGGGTGCATTAGGTTTAGTGATTAATCATCCGAGCAATATGGTGTTAGCTGATATTTTTGAGCAAATGGAGATTGAAATTCTGGATACATCAATCGCGAATACGCCGATTTTTATGGGTGGGCCAGTGCAACAAGAAAGAGGCTTTGTGCTGCATCATCGTACCCCTGATACCAGCTGGGAAAATACTATTGAGGTGTCAGATACCTTAGCCTTAACCACTTCACGTGATATTTTAAAATCGATTGCATGTGGCGAAGGCCCTGATAAATTTATCATTACCTTGGGTTATGCAGGTTGGAGTGGACAGCAATTAGAAAAAGAAATTAAAGAGAATGCGTGGTTGAATATTAGCTCTAATGAAACGGTTATCTTTGATACTCCCATTAGCCAGCGTTGGCGAACCGCCGCTAAAACCTTGGGTTTAGACGTTGAATTACTGACCACCCATATTGGTCATGCTTAAATCAGATCCGGTATTAGCTCAGTTTGATACGCAAACCTATTTAGGCTTTGATTTTGGTCATAAAAAAATAGGCACGGCCGTCGGGCAACTGATTACCAAAACCGCCAGTCCTTTAGTCACCATTAAATCGATCAATCAAGTGCCAAACTGGGACATCATTACGCAACTTATCAATGAATGGCAGCCTTCAGGCTTAGTTGTCGGCATTTCACGTCAAGCAGATGGCAGCGATAATCCTGTTACCCCACGGATGTTAAAATTTTGTCGGCAACTCAATGGACGCTATAACTTACCGGTTTTTCAAATCGATGAAACCTTAACCACCTTTGAAGCCAAACAAATGCTTTACGATGATTTACAGGTTAATGCGAGCAAATTATGGGCAGTTCAAGATCAGCTTGCCGCTCAGTTGATTTTGCAGTCGTGGTTAAATGAACAAGCCTAAAATTTTTTAACTATTTCGCCAAATCAGCGTTGCCATGCGTCCGGTCTGTTTTTCGCGACGATATGAAAAAAAACGCGTATCGCTTACGGTACAATAATCGCCGCCATAAATCGCATCAACACCCTGTTGTTGTAAAATAAGTTGGGCAAGTTGATAAATATCTGCTAAATATTTATTAT
>ENA-OSET01002043-OSET01002043.1-sediment-metagenome-genome-assembly--contig:-NODE-2043-length-19999-cov-8.176388_pt1 | contig 19999 bp, 15 predicted proteins | sample MGYA00237882_ERZ534229 | MGnify/ENA primary metagenome ERZ534229 (study PRJEB26408, sample SAMN06266212) | sediment metagenome | isolation source: Hudson Canyon methane seep mesocosm | place... | reverse complement strand
GAAACGCTTTGTGGATGGGGTAACTAATATTATGGTGGCAACTACTGTAATTGAAGTGGGTGTAAATGTGCCCAATGCTTCTGTTATGATTATTGAAAGTGCAGAGCGTTTTGGGCTTTCTCAGTTGCATCAACTTAGAGGTAGAGTTGGTAGGGGTGCCGAGCAATCCTATTGTATTTTGGTGAGTGGTAATAAAGTAAGTGCAGAAGGGAAAACCCGTTTGCAAACTATGGTGGATACTAATGATGGTTTTAAAATTTCGGAAGTAGATTTGGAATTAAGAGGTCCTGGTGATATGATGGGAACCAAACAAAGTGGTGTACTCGATTTTAAAATTGCAGACATTATTGCGGACAATAAGATATTACACTTTGCAAGAAATGAAGCAGACCTTTTGTTAAAAGAGGATGAGGACTTGGAAAAAGCAGAAAACATCAATATTGCTCGTGCTTATCGTCCTTATGCTAGGGAACGTATGGGTTGGAGTAGGATTTCTTAAAATAAATAAGGGTAAGCTACTTATATCGCACCGCTACAACCTATTACCCTTGCTGCATTCCTGCCCTGGGGGAGTTCATAGGGAGCTGGTCGTACAAGACTTACCCTTAAGGCTGCAAAACTAATATAATCTAACATTCTACAAAGTATTTTTCAATTCGTTTTTTGTTTATATTTGCCACTATTAATTTTAAAATAAAATAGATGGATACTAAGAAATTTGCAATGAACTATGGAGGTGTATTAGGTTTGGTTTTGGTTGCTATTGCAGTTATTATGTGGTCAGTAGGTGCTGATGATAAACAATCAGTTATTCCTGCTTTGTTAAATAATGGTATCACAATTGCGTTTATTGCGTATGCAATTATTCAGTATCGAGAGATTAATAACAATGGTTTTATCTCTTACTCTGAATCTTTAAAGTTAGGAACTACTGTCGCTTTTTTCTCTTCAATTATCTTAGCTTTCTATCAATTTATATACATTTCTTATATTGATCCTAACGCTTTGAGTGAGATAATGAAAATTACTGAGCAAGCTATGTTGGAATCAAATCCTGAAATATCGGATGAAGAGTTAGATATGGCTTTACAAATGACAGGTAAGTTTATGCAACCTCATTGGATGATGATAATGGGAATGCTGGGTGGTACATTTATGGGCTTTCTTTATTCGTTAATTATTTCTATTTTTGTTAAAAAAGAAGATCCAACCTTAATCTCCTAGCTTATGAATATTAGTGTAGTAGTCCCTTTATTTAATGAAGAAGAATCTTTACCAGAATTATGTGCTTGGATTGATAGAGTAATGCAAAAGAATAACTTCAGTTATGAAGTGCTTTTGATTGATGATGGAAGTAAGGATAAATCTTGGGAAGTGGTTGAGAAAATTTCAGCTGATAATTCAAATGTTAAAGGAATAAAATTCAGAAGAAATTACGGTAAATCAGCAGCACTAAATGTTGGTTTTGCAAAAGCTGAGGGTGATGTAGTAATTACTATGGATGCTGATTTGCAAGATAGCCCTGATGAAATTCCTGCATTGTATAACAAAATTGCTGTTGACGGTTTTGATTTAGTGTCGGGTTGGAAAGCCAAACGCTATGACCCTTTAACTAAAACTATACCTACTAAACTATTCAATTGGGCAGCTCGTAAAGCATCTGGTATTTATTTGAACGATTTTAATTGCGGACTTAAATCCTATAAAAATACGGTTGTAAAATCTGTTGAGGTTCATGGGGAAATGCACAGATATATTCCTGTATTAGCAAAATGGGCTGGGTTTTCAAACATCACGGAACAAGTTGTAGAGCATCAAAGCAGGAAATATGGCGTTACTAAATTTGGATTAGAACGTTTTGTTAATGGTTTTTTGGATTTAATGACCATTACATTTGTTAGCCGATTTGGCAAAAAACCAATGCACTTTTTTGGAGTATTGGGGAGTTTAATGTTTATGCTTGGGTTTGGTTTGTTTATTTATATTGGAGGTGCAAAATTATATGCTATGTTCTCTGATATTCCTGCAAAAAACATTGCTAATATGTCAGGTTTTTACATTGCACTTACAACACAAATTATTGGTGTTCAGCTTTTTTTAGCAGGTTTTATTGCTGAAATGATATCACGAAATGCTTATGATAGAAATAATTATCAAGTAGAAAAAGAAGTTTAGATTTTGCCAAAACAAAAAGTCATTATTATTGGACCTGCTTTTCCGTTTAGAGGGGGAATAGCCAATTTTAACAATGCTTTAACGCAAGAATATTACAAAAGAGGTGATGATGTAACGCTTTATTCTTTTACCCTTCAATATCCAGGTTTTTTATTTCCAGGCACTACACAGTACGAAAGTGGGGAAACGCCAAAAGGATTGAAAATAAAAACACTTATCAATTCTGTAAATCCTTTTAATTGGGTAAAAGTTGCTCGTAAGATTAATGCTGAAAAACCCGATTTGGTTATTATAAGATATTGGTTGCCTTTTATGGCACCTTGTTTGGGTACAATTGCTCGTTTGTTAAATTCTAAAATTAAGATTCTTGCAATTACTGATAATGTAATTCCTCATGAAAAAAGGATTGGAGATACTTTATTTACTCGCTATTTTGTTAAAAGTTGTGATGCTTTTTTATCCCTTTCTGCATCTGTTTTGGATGACTTAAACAAGTTTACTTCCTCTACTTATAAAAAGTTTATTCCTCATCCTATTTATGATATTTTTGGAGAAAAGAGTGATAAAAAAATAGCTTTAAAAAATTTAGGACTGAATACTAATGATAAACACTTGTTGTTTTTTGGCTTTATTCGTAAATACAAAGGGTTGGATTTAATGCTGAAAGCAATGGCTGATAATCGCATTAAAGAGTTAGGAATAAAATTGATTATTGCAGGTGAGTTTTATGATGATAAAACTGAATATACCGATATGATTTCTGATTTAGGAATTACAAAAAATATCATCATGAAAAGTGATTTTATTCCTGCTGATAAAGTGAAATATTATTTTTGTGCTGCTGATATGATTACTCAAACTTATCGTACGGCAACTCAAAGTGGTGTTACTCAAATTGCTTATTCTTTTAATAGGCCAATGTTAGTTACTGATGTAGGCGGATTAGCAGAAATTGTTCCGCATAATAAGGTGGGTTATGTTACTTCTCAAAATCCAATAGCTATAGCAGATTCTATTATAGATTTTTATAAGAATAATAGAGAGGAAGAGTTTTCTTTAAATACTATAAAAGAAAAAGAAAAGTTCTCTTGGAAATCCTTTGTTGATGGAGTGGATGAATTAATGATTTCAGTAAATAAGTAATCTTTACTTTTTAACCTATCTTTGCCAAAAATTAAACTAATGAAAAAACTTCTTTTATTTTTATTTTGTATTCCTTTTCTCTCTTTTACACAAGAAGTAAATCAAACTGATGTAGATGGTAATAAACAAGGTGTTTGGACTAAATCTTACAAAAATGGAAAAGTAAGGTATAAGGGGCAGTTTAAAAATGACAAGCCCTTTGGTTTATTTTACTATTATCAAACATCAGGGGAGTTGCAAGCTGAAAAAAAGTTCTTTCATAATGGAACAGCTGCTGCAACTCATATCTTTTATAAAGGTGGAGAATTGCAAGCTGCAGGTTTATATGTAAATGAATTAAAAGATAGTACTTGGAATTATTATAACAGGGATAGTGTTTTAATTATGAGTGAAGAATATCAGCAAGGAAAATTGAATGGAACAACTTTAACTTACTATTATGAAGGCTCACTTTATGAGGTTAAAAGTTGGAAAAAAGATGTTTTAGATGGCGAGTGGAAGCAGTTTTTTATGGATGGAACATTAAAAATGCAGAGTGCTTATAATCAGGGTAAAAGAGATGGAAAACAAACTTATTATCATCCGAATGGAAAGGTGTATTATAAAGGAAAATACACTGATGATTTAAAAGTTGGAGTTTGGGAATATTTTAATGAGGAAGGAGTTACGGATACAATAATTAATTACAATGAGTAAAGGTAAAGTTTTAATGGCAATGAGTGGAGGTATTGATAGTACAATGGCCTCACTATTACTACATGAGGAAGGTTATGAAGTAATTGGTTTAACTATGAAAACTTGGGATTATGAAAGCTCAGGAGGAAGTAAAAAAGAAACGGGTTGTTGTAGTTTGGATTCTATAAATGATGCAAGACAATTAGCTGTGGATTGTGGTTTTCCTCATACTATTTTGGATATTCGTGATGAGTTTAAAGGTTTTATTATTGATAATTTTGTAGAGGAATATATGGCTGGAAGAACGCCTAACCCTTGTGTTCTTTGTAATACTCACATTAAGTGGGAGGCTCTGTTAAAAAGGGCAGATATGCTTAACTGTGAGTTTATAGCAACTGGGCATTACGCACAAGTTCGTGAGGTGGAAGGTAGGTTTGTTGTGTCCAAAGGATTGGATGAAAGTAAAGATCAATCTTATGTACTTTGGGGGGTAACACAGGAGTGCCTTAAAAGAACCATTTTCCCTATGGGAGAATATCATAAAAAGGATATAAAGCAAATGGCTTTGGATAGAGGATATAAAGCATTAGCTGAGAAAAACGAGAGTTATGATATCTGCTTTATTCCTGATAATGATTACAGAGGATTTTTGAAAAGAAGGGTAGAGGGCTTGGAGGAAAAAGTGAAGGGAGGAAACTTTATTACTATTTCTGGTGAGGTGGTTGGTACGCATGATGGTTATCCTTTTTACACTATCGGGCAAAGAAAAATTGGGATTTCATTAGGTAAAAACCCTACTTTTGTTATTGGAATTAACCCAGAGGATAACACAGTAACTGTTGGTACTAAAGAAGATTTGCAAAAGCAAGAAATGCACATCAGAAATGTAAATTACCTTAAATATGATAAGATTGAAGATGGTAAGGAATATGTAGTAAAAGTGAGGTATAAACATAAAGGAGAGATGGCTACTATTACTAATGAAGGCGAAAACCTAAAAGTGCTTTTCCATAAAAAAGTGGAGGGTATAGCTCCAGGGCAATCGGCTGCAATTTATGAGGGTAATGATTTGATTGCTGGTGGGTTTATAATGAAGAAGTAAGATTTGGAATTGACTAACCTTCCATATCAAACTACTAATAGGTATTCTAAACTACTTATTGATTACGTTAATGAAGATAAGAAATTAAATCCTTTTGTAAATCACTTTCCATCCCTTAGTAATTTTAAAAAACAAATTACTGAGAAGAAAAACCATACTATTGATAGAGGGGTTTTAGTTAAAGTTTTAAAAGAACAGAATTTTAAATTCCCTCTTACTATTGAATCAAAAAGCAATATTAATTTATTGCAATTAGAAGAAACGTTTACGGTAACAACTGGGCATCAATTGTGTTTGTTTACGGGTCCTTTATATTTTATTTATAAGATTGTTTCAACCATTAATCTTGCTGAACAATTAAAAGAAAAATATCCTCAAAACAATTTTGTTCCTACCTTTTGGATGGCTACTGAGGATCATGATTTTCAGGAGGTAAACCATATTAATTTATTTGGAAAAAAAATAGTATGGGATAGTAAGAAAACTGGTGCTGTAGGGCGTATGAGTTTAGATGGTTTTGAAAGTGTTTTAATGGAGTTGAAAGAGGTGTTAGGAGAAACTGAAAATGCTAAGAAATTAGTTTCCCTTTTTGAAAACGCATATCTAAAGCATAAAAATTTGGCTGATGCCACTCGTTTTTTGGTTAATGAACTCTTTGGTAAATTTGGGCTTGTAATTATTGATGGTGATGATAAAAAACTAAAACAGCAGTTTGTTCCCATTATAAAAAAGGATGTTTTACAAAATGGTTTTGTTACTGCTATTAAACAAAATTCTAAAAGTTTAGCAAAGGATTATAAAGTTCAAGCATTTGTAAGGGATATAAATTTCTTTAAATTAACTAAGGGTAATAGGGAGTTGGTTAAAGAAGAGATTGCCCAAAAAGAAATAGCAGAAAATCCTGAAAATTTTAGTCCTAATGTGTTATTACGCCCTTTATATCAGGAAATAATACTTCCCAATATTGCTTACGTTGGAGGAGGTGCTGAGGTGGGTTATTGGATGCAGCTTAAAACTGCTTTTAAGCAAGAAAATATTCCTTTTCCTATCCTTATTTTAAGAAATTCTGCAATGTTAATTAATGATAAACAAAAACAAAAAATTGAAAGTTTAGGTTTTGAAATAAATGATTTATTTTCGGCTATTGATGAGTTGAAAAAAAAATATGTTTTATCTAATTCTAAGGAGGATATTACTTTAGATATTGAAAAATGGGAGTTGGAAGAATTGTACAATAAATTACTTTTAAAAACGAATGATAAGGGTTTACAGGCTAGTTTTAATGCAAGCCACCAAAAGCAATTAAAATCATTCGAAAAGTTTGAGCAAAAGTTAATAAGGTTGGAAAAGAAAAAACATGAAAATGCTCTAAATACTATTTCAAAAATAAAGCAGCAATTATTCCCTGAAAATTGTCTACAAGAACGCTTTGATAATTTTATTCCTTTCTATTTAAAAGAGGGGGAAAACTTTATTGAAATGTTAAAAGATAATCTTGACCCTCTGGATACAAATTTTGTAGTTTTGTCATACTAAAAAATAACAGCTTAATGCAACACGAAAAAATACTAATTTTAGATTTTGGATCGCAATACACTCAACTTATTGCTAGGAGAGTAAGAGAGTTAAATATTTATTCTGAGATACATCCTTATAATAAAATGCCTGAGATAGATGGTAGTTGGAAAGCTGTTATTTTATCTGGTTCTCCGCACTCTGTTCGTGAAGAAAATGCTCCAATTCCTGATTTAAGCGCTATAAAAGGCAAGTTGCCTTTGCTTGGTGTTTGTTATGGTGCTCAGCATTTGGCTCATGAGTTTGGTGGTGAAGTTTTGCCTTCAAATACTAGGGAGTATGGTCGTGCTAATCTTTCTTTTGTTGATACTCAGAGTAAGTTAATGAAGGATGTTCCTACTGATTCTCAAGTTTGGATGAGCCATGGAGATACTATTGCTACTATTCCTTCTAATTATAAAGTTGTAGCATCAACAAATGATGTAAAAGTTGCTGCTTATGAGATTGAAGGTGAGCAAACTTATGCGTTACAATTTCATCCTGAGGTTTATCATTCTAAAGATGGTGCTACTATTCTTAAGAATTTCTTAGTAGATATTTGTGGTTTCTTACAAGATTGGACTCCTGCAACTTTTGTTGATGAAACTGTTGCTGATTTAAAAGCTAAAATTAGAAATGATAAAGTTGTTCTTGGTTTATCTGGTGGAGTAGATTCTACTGTTGCTGCTGTGCTTTTACATAAAGCAATTGGCGAAAATTTATATTGCATTTTTGTTGATAATGGACTTTTAAGAAAGGACGAATTTGAAAGTGTGTTAGAGCAATATAAAGGAATGGGATTGAATGTAAAAGGAGTGAATGCAAAAGATCGTTTCTATGATGTATTAGCTGGATTATCTGACCCTGAGAAAAAGCGTAAGGCAATTGGCGCTATGTTCATTAATGTTTTTGATGATGAATCAAATCAGTTAGAAAATGTAAAATGGTTGGCTCAAGGTACAATTTACCCTGATGTTATTGAGTCTGTTTCTGCTACTGGAGGGCCATCTCAAACTATTAAATCTCATCATAATGTTGGTGGATTACCCGATTATATGAAACTCAGTATTGTTGAGCCTTTAAGGTCTCTTTTTAAAGATGAAGTTAGGCGCATAGGGAAATCAATGGGAATAGATGCTGAATTATTAGGAAGACATCCTTTTCCAGGTCCTGGTTTAGCAATTCGTATTTTAGGAGATATTACAAAAGAAAAAGTAAGAATTTTACAAGAAGTGGATCATATTTTTATATCCTCATTAAAATCATCTGGCTTGTATGATAAAGTATGGCAAGCTGGTGCAATATTCTTGCCTGTTCAATCAGTTGGTGTAATGGGTGATGAAAGAACTTATGAAAATGCAGTTGCTCTTAGGGCAGTAGAATCAACTGATGGAATGACTGCTGATTGGGTGCATTTACCTTACGAGTTTTTAGCAAAAGTATCTAATGATATTATTAATAAAGTAAAAGGAATTAACCGTGTAGTTTATGATATTTCATCAAAACCACCAGCAACTATTGAATGGGAATAATTAAGAAAATTTTATTCATATTTTTTATTTTATTGACTGTGCAAACTTCTGCACAAACCTATGATACTATTATTTTTTCTGGTAAAAAGTTTGTTGAGCATTTTGTAAAAGGAGGAGAGTCTCTTAAAAAAATCGCAAAACTGCATAATGTAAAAACTTCTGAGATAAAAGATGCGAATGAATTGAATAAGCGTTTGTTTTACAATCAACTTTTATATATCCCAATTTATTTAAATAAGGTTGATGAGCAAGCTGTTTCAGTAAATGAGTTAATAGTTGATGAGGTTGCAATTATTAATGATTCTTCAGTTACAAATATTGCTCTTTTAATGCCTTACTATTTAGTTAAGAATGATACCATGTTTAATAACTATAAGGCTACTTTAGAGATTCCTAATATTGTATTTGAGAAATCAAAAGCAGCTTTATCATTTCATATAGGAATTGAATTAGCTTTAGATTCTTTAAGGAGGGCTGGAAGAAATATAGTTTTACATACTTTTGATACCAACCAAGATACTTTAGAAGTTCGTAAGATTATCTACTCTAATAGATTAAATAATATGGATGTTATTATTGGTCCTTTGTATTCTAAGTTTTTTCAGATGTTATGTAAAAAATATGGGAAAGATACTTCTAAAGTGCTGATAGCTCCTTTGTCAATAATAAATACTAAAGCGATTAGTAAATATCCTGCAGTTTATCAAATTTCGCCTACAAATAAATTGCAAACTGAAATTCTAACTGATTATTTATTAGCGAACAAGAAAGATGAACGAATTGTTCTATTGCATGATAAAAAGGAAAAAGGACTTTCAGCATATGTTAAACACTTGTTTAATACTGCTGGAAAGGAAGTTTCAGTTTTCAAAGTTAAGAATACTAAAGTGGATTCTATTAGAAAGTTTTTTACTGAACAACAAAATGTCATGTTGCTTTCTTCAAATAAAGCATTTATTAGTAAAATGCTAGGGTCTATTGGTAGTATTGATTCAATCTCTACAGTTTTTGCTTTAGAATCAGTTAAAGGTTTTGACAACTTAGATATTACAAATTTAATGGAACTTGATGTTCATATTCTAAATTCTAGAAGTGTTGATTATTCAAAGAATTATGATTTACGTTTTCTTAAACTTTTTGAACTAGAATATAAGACTAATGAACGAAAATACACTAAAGTAGCTTATGATATTATTATGCATTTTTGTGGCAATTCTAATGTTTATGAGTTCAAACAAAATTCCTTTGGTTTTAATCAAAATACCTTAACTCCTATCTTTCATTATTCTGATTATGAGTTAATTCCTGTGGAGTAAAAAAAATCATTTTTTTTTTTAATTTTGCAAAACACGTTTTGCATAAAATAAAATACATATTATTTCTACTATTTGTTCTACTTAATCAAAAGATTAAGGGTCAGTGTAGTGTTGATATTGATGCAAATAGTTTACAACATATAGTTTGCCCAAATGGAGGTTCAGTTGGAAGTGCAAGTATTTTACAAGATAATTATACTAACTATTTTTGGGAAAATATCACTACGGGACAGTCAATCAATTCAGTTGGGAATACTTCATGCTCAAATTTAAGTACTGGGTTATATGTAATCTTTGCGACAGATCCAAATAATCAATCTTGTCCTTGGAGTACATATTCTGATACTTTTGAAATTTTAGAGGCATCTCCTTCTTTTAATTTTTCACCTGATCAAGCGTGTCCTGATTTATGTAATGTAAGTGTTAATGCTGATATGGAAGTTGCAATTTCAGGCGTAAGTTATACTATGTTTTTTAATTCTAATTTCTTTCCATTACCCGTCACAATTCAGAATCAATGTGGAGGAACACATACTTATACAATATTAGCTGACGGTGTTTCGTGTAATCCTGAAGTAATTGGAGTTAGTCAATTTGCACCTTTGCAATTGCAAACTAATGTTATTGATCAGAATTGTAATCAGATGGGTTCTGCTGAGGTTATTATAACAGGAGTAGGCGCTTCAGGTTTAGATACTTATTGTTCTACATCTTGTTGGAATAATGACTACTCAATAATTTCAGATGTGGTTTTAGTTGGTGATACTACTACAATTAGTAATAATACACAAGGTGTTTGTGGTACTTATGTTGATTATACAGTTCAGTCGGCAGATGTTACTCCAGGCAATAGTTATACAGTTGATATTGATTTAGGGACTTGTAGTTCTCAAGGAACGGCTTGGGTTGATTTTGCAAAAGTTTATATTGATTGGAATATAGATGGTGATTTTGATGATGCAGGAGAAATGGTTGCGCAAATTTCTCCAATCCAAAGTCCTTCAACTCATAGCTTAACAATTAATGTTCCTGTAAATGCAATTCCAGGGCAGAGTAGAATGAGAATTGTTTCTCAAAATGATGATTATCAGCCAACTAATGATGCTCAGCCCTGTGATAATCAAGCGTATTTTGGAGAAACAGAGGATTATACAATAATAATAAATGGTTCTGTTGCAACACCAGTAAGCTACTTGTGGTCTGACGGTCAAAATACTGCAATCGCATCAAATTTATCTTCAGGGACATATTATGTAGCAGTTACTGATGCTAATGGTTGTACTAGTAGTGATACTGCTATTATTAATGGAGGTGCATCTAATATCTCTGTTACAGCGACTTTTGATCAAACAATATGTGCTGGATATACTCCAAGTAGTTTAAATGCTAGTAGTGGTGGTGTTGCGGGAACTTACTCTTGGGCTGATGCTTCTAACCCCTTAGTTATTCTTGGAACTGGCTCTAATTTTAGTCCACCACCTCTTACAAGTACAACAAATTATACAGTTACATTAACTGATAATAATGGTTGTGTAGCAACTGATGATATTGTGATAACTGTAAGTCCTGTACCTTCTGTAAGTTTAACTGCAGTACCTAACCCTGCTTGTGAAGGGGATGATATTTTACTTACTGCAACTTCATCAATTCCGGTTAATCTATATAAGTTTCAAATTTATAATGGTAGTTGGACGAATTTAACATCTCCTGTTTGGGGTTCTTCAGCTTCATTTATATATAATAATATAACAACTACTACTCAGTTCAGAGTAAAAGTAAAAGAAAATAATGGATGTAATACAAGTGGTTGGTCAACAATAACAGTGCCAATTAATAATATTACAACTCCTTTAATAAGTCATAACTAAATTAATTTAATAATCAAAAATCGTTAAGGTCATGAAAACAAAAACAAACAACAAATTTCTGAAAGCAGTTGCTGTATTAGCAATGTTTTTAGTGAGCAACACAATTATTGCTCAAACAAGTACTGCGCCAACTCAAGTGGTGTGTATTGGTTCTACAGAACCTTATTTATTAAATCCATCAAATTCAACATCTACATATCAGTGGGTTCTGAGTAGTGGAGGTACAATTACTACAGGTCAAGGTTCTGATGCAATTTCTATCGATTGGAATATGGTAGTAGGTGGTCCTCACACATTAACAGTAACTGAAACAGATGTAAATGGGTGTGCAGGTTTACCCAAAACAGTTGATGTAACTCTAAATATATTAGATGACGCATCTTTTAGTCTTACGGATTTCTGTGTAGGTTCTACTAATTCAGCATCAGGAATTATTACTTCCGGTGGTGGATTTACTTTTAACCCATTGCCAACCGCAGGAGAATCAATAAACGCTATAACTGGAGAGATAACAGGAGGTATTGCTGGAAATACTTATGATGTTGAGTATTTAACTAATGGGACTTGTCCGCAACAAAGTATCCAGTCAGTTTATGTTAATGCTTCAGATGATGCATCTTTTACATTGACAGATTATTGTGAAGGAACAGCAAACTGGGCAACTAATATAAATTCCGGAGGGACATTCTCATTTAATCCACTTCCAGGTGGAGGTGAAACAATAAATGCTAATACAGGAGAGATAACAGGAGGTGTTTCTGGAAACACTTACAATGTTGAATATATTACAAACGGAGTATGTCCTGATAACACTATAGAATCAGTAACAGTTAATAATTTAGATGATGCATCATTTACTTTGACAGATCATTGTGTGGGCTCTCCAAATGCTGCAACTGCTATTGCAACAGCAGGTGGTAGTTTTGTGTTTAACCCAATTCCAACTGGAGGTGAGTCTATTGATCCAATAACTGGAGAAATTACTGGTGGACTTTCAGGTATTTCTTATACGGTTGAGTATTCTACAACAGGTGTTTGTGCTGATTCGCAAACACAAAATGTTTTAATTTACACAACTCCAACAACAGGACCGATATTTCATAATTAAAGTTGCGTAAACTCGGACTAGTCATATTATCTGTTTTAGTATTTGCCATCAATTTGAAGGCTCAAAATATTGTGCATCTCTGTGTGGGAGATTCTCATGATTTTGGTATACCATCAACAGCTGGTTCGGTTTATGATTGGAATGTTCAAAACAGTTCTATTGCTACTATTGTTTCAGGAAACGGAACGGAACTCATCACTATTGACCTTAACAGTACAGGTGTGTTCAAGTTAGTTGTTGAAGAAACAAATCAAGATGGTTGCTTAGGATATGATAGCGTAATGGTAGAGATTCATGATTTCCCCTCTGCAGATATTGTAGCGCTAGGTCCTCTTACTTTTTGTAATGGTGATAATGTTGATTTGCAACTGAATACTGCTGAATCAATATTTGCTTGGAATAATGGGGTTAATAATATTGTAAATAATATTACTGCTAGTGGAAATTATTTTGCAACTGTAACGGATAACTATGGTTGTTCAGTTAATACGAATTCAATTGATGTTTTGGTTGAAGAAAATCCAAATGTAGATTTTACAATAGACGGATTTTGTGTTGGGATTGCAACTTCATTTGTAAATAAATCAGTAGTAGATCCTTTGGCTGTTATGAATTATAGCTGGTATTTGGATAATGGAGCAATTTTATACCATGATAGTACGGGTTATACTTATAGTAATATTGGTGATTATTCAGTTTCTTTTGTAGCGATTTCTGATATTTATTGTAAAGATTCTATTGCAAAGGATTTCACAATTTTCGGAAATCCTGAAGCTAACTTTACTTATAATCCTTTTACTGTTTCTACTTTGTATCCGCAAGTAAGTTTTACTAATACTTCATTAAATGCAACTCCAATTTTATGGACTTTTAATGATACTACAACCTCAGTTGATGAAAGTCCAGTACATTCTTTTTATGACCCAGGAATGTATGAAGTATGGCTTACAGTAGAAGATGATAATCAATGTATTGATTCTGTTCAAAAACAGATAAAAGTTTATTATGATTATATTCTACATGTACCTACTGCATTTACTCCTAATGATGATGGTAATAATGATTCTTTTGGGCCAAGTGGCTGGAGAATGGAAAAGTATAAGGCGTATCAATTTATAATATATAACCAATGGGGAGATAAAGTTTTTGAAACTACTGATGTCTTAGAGCAATGGGGTGGAATAGGTGCTCCTACTGATGTTTATAGTTGGGTATTACTCATTACTGATGAGCTAGGAGCAGTCAGAGAAGAAAATGGATTGGTTATTTTGATAAGGTAACTACCTCAAGTCAATCACTTCAACTCCTTGGTGTTTTTCAGTATCAAAGTAAAAAGGTTTTATTGTGGTATTGCTTTTAAAACTATTAACTAGGTAAGTATAAGTTCCTCCGTTTTTATCGTGCATTCTAATGCGATAAATTTCATTTTTAGCAGCATCAATAGCAATGTTAATTTTCATAAACTCTCCACTTTCTTCAGGGAATAAATCAATGAGCTGTAATCTTTTTCCTTTTTCTGAACTTGCACCAACATAAGTGTATTTATATCCGTTTTCATAAATAGTAAAGAGTTTATTAGGAGTCATTTCTTCCTCAGGGTCATGTTCCATTATTTGCACTTCATTCATGTCAGCTAAATATACCCATTGACTTTCTCCATCATTTATTATTGTTTGAGCATCCATTTCTAATCTAAAATTATCCTCTTGTAATACCAAAATACCTTGCTGAATTTCTTTAATATTTTGGCTCTTATTTTCAATAATAAAATCAAAACCAATAGTCATGTTTTTGTAAGATTTAGTAGTTGCCCTTAGCTTATCAAGAGCTTCTTTTGCTACTGGGTCCTGTGCAAATAATGTTGAGCTAATTGCTAATAATAAGATTGTTGTTATTTTATTCATTGTTTCCTAAATTTCTTAATAATTCTTCAAGAGCCATTTCATCTCTTATTAATACCTGTCTTGCTTTACTTCCTTCAAAAGGACCAACTATTCCTGCAGCTTCCAGTTGATCAATAATTCTTCCTGCACGGTTATATCCTAATCTTAATTTCCTTTGGATGAGTGAAGTTGATCCTGATTGATGTTTTACTACAACTGCTGCTGCATCTTCAAATAGTGCATCTTTATCATCTAAATCAGCTGTTGAACCAACCGCATCAGCTTCTCCTTCATATTCTGGTAATAAATGAGCATCAGGGTAAGCTCTTTGAGAACCAATAAACTCACATATTTTTTCTACCTCAGGTGTGTCAATAAAAGCACATTGCAAACGGGTTAAATCATTTCCTGTTGAAATAAGCATATCACCCATACCAATTAATTGCTCAGCACCTTTACTGTCCATAATTGTTCTAGAGTCTGTTGTAGAAGAAACTCTAAATGCAACCCTTGCTGGGAAGTTTGATTTAATAAGTCCTGTAATAACATTTACTGATGGCCTTTGTGTTGCAACAATTAAATGAATACCAATAGCACGAGCCAATTGAGCTAACCTAGCAATAGGAGTTTCAATCTCTTTTCCTGCAGTCATAATAAGGTCAGCAAACTCATCAATAACTAGTACAATATAAGGCATGTATCTGTGCCCGTTATTTGGGTTTAATTTCCTGTTGATAAACTTAGTATTGTATTCCTTGATGTTACGGCAATGAGCCATTTTACAAAGCTCGTATCGCTCATCCATTTCAATGCATAATGAATTTACAGTATTTACAACTTTTTTGGTGTCCGTAATAATTGCATCTTCCTCTCCTGGCAATTTTGCTAAGTAGTGGCGTTCAATTTTATTGAAAAGAGTAAGTTCTACTTTCTTAGGGTCAACCAATACAAACTTAACTTGTGAGGGATGCTTTTTGTAAAGTAAAGATGCTAAAATTGCATTTAGCCCTACTGATTTCCCTTGCCCAGTTGCTCCAGCCATAAGTAGATGGGGCATTTTTGCCAAATCCACTACATAGGTTTCATTTGAAATGGTTTTTCCAAAAGCAATTGGCAAGTCCATTTTGCTGTTTTGGAATTTCTCTGACTGTAATACTTCCAGCATAGAAACTGTGTTTTTCTTTGCATTTGGAACTTCAATACCTACCGTTCCTTTCCCAGGTATTGGAGCTATGATTCTTATTCCTTCAGCAGCTAAGCTTAGGGCAATATCATCTTCTAAGTTTTTAATTTTAGAGATTCTTACTCCAGCTACAGGTACAATTTCATAAAGTGTAATTGTTGGACCTACAGTTGCTGATATTGATGCAATTCCAATTTTGTAATGCCCAAGAGTTTCAACAATTCTATTTTTATTGTTTTCCAAATCATCTTTATCAATTTCAATTTTACTACCTCCATAATCGTTCAATAAATCCATGCCTGGCATTTTGAATTTAGACAATTCAAGGGTTGGGTCGTAATCACCTAATTCTTCTAATTTCTTCTCAATCTCAGTTTTGCTTAGTATTTCTTCTGTCTCACCTGCACTTACTTCCATACCTAGCTCTTCCTTTTCTTCTTCTTTTTGTGGCTCAACTTGAGGTGTAACTAAAGTGGGTTCTAATGGATTTGCAATTGGCTCAGTTGTTTCACTAATTGTTTCTATTGTAGTTTCTTCTAAAACAGGAGCAGTTGTTTGTTCATTAAAAACTGTAGTTACTTCTTCCTCTTGCGTTTCCTCATTCTTTTTAGGTTTTATCTTTTCAATAAAACTGCTTAATTTTTCTGATGTAATATCAAAAGTTAAAACAAGATAAAGCACTACTGAAGTCAGTAAAAGGAGAGAAGTTCCAATTTCTCCAATTGCTTGATTAAGCAGTTCATTTACAAATATTCCAATTCCACCAGCCGTTATTAATCCGCCAAAAAAATGACGAATAAATACGGGTAAAATAATCATTCCTAGTATGCTGTTGAAAATAAACTTACTTAGTTTAACTTTATTAAACCCAAGGATTTTTAATCCGCTAAGTAAAATGGCTAGAGGTATAAATAGAGCAGATAATCCAAACCAAAGCTTTATTAACCTGTGAGAAAGTTGAGCTCCTAATCCTCCAATTTGATTGTTAGTGTTATTATTAAAAATGGTATATCCTTCTGATGTAAGGATGCTGTCATCAGACTTCCAATCTAGTAAATAAGAAATAAAAGCAATAATCATAAGTACTGATACGAGTACAAGTATAGTTGCAAATATTTTCTGATTATTAGAGTCAAGAAAAGGAGCTTTGATTTTTCCCCAATCTATCTTCTTAGATTTTTTTACTTTTAAATTAGTTTTTGCCATATAGTCATCAAAAATACAAATGAATTGTACTTTTTTATGCTAGTAATAACATATGTTTTAGCATTATATTGTTAATAAATGTTAAAGTTAAAACAATGATTGCTGTATAGTATAAAACATTAAATTTGCATACGAAATGTTTAAGATAAATATACATAACGAAACTGCAGCTTTAAAAGCTGTTGTTGTTGGTATTGCTGATGATTTTGGTGGCATTCCTAAGTTGGAGGATTGCTATGATCCAAAATCAAGAGAGCATGTAGTTGCTGGGACTTTTCCTTCAAATGATTCTTGTGTAAAAGAGATGAATGCTTTAGTTTCTGTGTTTGAAAAGTATGATGTAAAAGTTTATCGTCCAGAAAATATTAAAGGATTGAATCAGATTTTCTCTAGAGATATTGTTTTTTCAATTGAGGATAAATTAATTATTCCTAATATAATTGAAGATAGAATTAAAGAGGCAGATGCTATTGCTGATGTTATAAATAAAATTGCAAATAAAGATATTATTAAGATGCCTTTAAGCACTAGAGCAGAAGGAGGAGATGTGATGCCTTGCAATGAGTATGTTTTTGTTGGCTATTCAGAAAAGAAAGATTTTGAAAAGTATACAGTTGCCAGAACAAACAAATCCGCACTTGATTTTCTAACTTTGACCTTTCCAAATAAAATTGTAAAAGGTTTCGAACTCAACAAATCGGATATTGACCCAAGAGAAAATGCTTTGCATTTGGATTGTTGTTTCCAGCCTATAGGAAAGAAAATGGCTATAATACATAAAGGAGGTTTTAAGCATTCTGCAGATGTTAATTTTTTAGTGAATTATTTTGGTAAGGAAAATATAATTGAAGTAAGTAAAGAAGAAATGTACAATATGAATTCGAATGTGTTTTCAATTTCAGAAGAAGTGATTGTGTCAGAAAAAGGATTTACAAGATTGAATGAGAGCTTAAGAAAAAGAGGATTTACAGTAGAAGAAGTTCCTTATGCCGAGATAGCGAAAATGGAAGGGCTTTTAAGATGTTCGACAATACCTTTAATTAGAGAATAGAAAGATGAAACAGATTACAAATACAATAATGATGATAAAGCCAGTCGGCTTTAGGTATAATGAGCAAACGGCTGTCAATAATTATTATCAGCAGGTATTGGATAATTTAACGGATGAACAAACACAAGAAAAAGCGTTAAATGAGTTTAATACATTTGTAGATAAATTAAGAAATGTAGGAGTGAATGTGGTTGTAATTGAGGATACAGAATATCCTGATACTCCAGATTCTATTTTCCCTAATAATTGGGTTTCATTCCATAGTAATGCTATGATAGGACTGTATCCTATGTGTGCTGAAAATAGGAGAGATGAAAGAAGGGAGGATATCTTTGATACTCTAGTTGATGAATATGGTTTTACTATTGAGGGAATAAAGGATTTTACGGAATTTGAAGAGCACGATAAGTATCTGGAGGGTACGGGTAGCATGGTGTTGGATCATGTAAATATGATTTGTTATGCTGCTATTTCTATCCGTACGGATGAGATTGCCGTAATGCAGTTTTGTGAAGAGTTTGGTTATCGTCCAATATGCTTTACGGCCAACCAAGATGTAGAGGATGAGCGTATGGCAATTTACCATACTAATGTAATGATGTGTGTGGCAGATACTTTTGTAGTAATTTGCTTGGACACCATTGATGATGAAGCTGAAAGAGAGCATGTGTTAGAAGCGCTTACAGAAACAGGAAAAGAAATTATTGAGATTACTGAAGCTCAAAAGCATAGATTTGCAGGAAATATGTTGCAAGTAATGGGGGATAAGCCTTACCTTGTAATGTCTAACTCGGCTTATAGTAGCCTAACAGAAGAACAAAAAATAGCTATTGAAAAACATTGCCCTATTTTGTATAGTTCATTAGATACTATTGAGGCGTGTGGTGGCGGTAGTGCAAGATGTATGATGGCAGAAATATTTTTACCAAAACAAAAGTAATGATAGAAGAAATTTTAAAACAGGAAATAGAAAAATGTTTAGCTGAATTGTATTCAGCAACTGAACAAAGTATTCAATTTCAAAAAACCAGAAAGGATTTTGAAGGAGATATTACTTTAGTAGTTTTTCCATTATTGAGGGCTTCAAAAAAAGGACCAGAACAAACTGCTGAAGAAATAGGAAACTATCTGAAAGAAAAGGTTGCAGAGGTTGCTGATTTTAATGTGGTAAAAGGATTCTTGAATTTAGAAATTACGCAAGAGTATTGGTACAATCAATTTGTTACCGCTTATAATACTGCTGATTTTGGAGTAGTAAAAGCTGATGCAAAGTCACATGCTCATTTAGTGGAGTATTCATCACCAAATACAAATAAGCCAATTCACTTAGGGCATTTACGAAATAATTTCTTAGGCTATTCAGTTGCTGAGATACTTAAGGCAAGTGGTAAAAATGTAAAAAAAGTACAAGTCATTAATGATAGAGGAATTCATATTTGTAAATCAATGATAGCTTGGCTGGAGTATGGTAATGGTGAAACTCCTGAGTCTTCTGGAATAAAAGGAGATCATTTGGTGGGGAAATACTATGTGGAGTTTGATAAGTATTATAAAAAAGAAGTTGCTGATTTAGTTGCTGATGGAATGGAGAAAGGGAAAGCCGATAAAGAAGCACCTATCTTTAAGAAAGCCCAAGATATGTTGAGGAGTTGGGAGGCAAAAGAGCCAACTGTAATTGCATTGTGGGAGAAAATGAATGACTGGGTATTTACTGGCTTTGCTGTTACTTATAAAAGATTGGGAGTTGATTTTGATAAGAACTATTATGAGAGTGATACTTATCTGCTAGGCAAAAAGGTAGTAGAAATTGGCCTTGATAAAGGAGTGTTTTATAAAAAGAAGGATGGCTCGGTATGGATAGATTTATCAGAAGAAGGATTGGATGAAAAGATAATTTTACGTTCGGATGGAACGGCTGTTTACATGACTCAAGATATTGGAACAGCTATACAAAGATATGAAGATTTCAATTTCTCAAACATGGCTTATACAGTTGCCAATGAGCAAGACTATCACTTTAAGGTGCTGTTTTTAATCCTTGATAAATTAGGCTATGAGTGGGCAAAAAACTGTTATCATTTATCCTATGGAATGGTAGATTTACCTTCTGGTAGAATGAAATCACGTGAAGGTACTGTGATAGATGCGGATGATTTTATGCAGGAGATGGTTGATACAGCCAAAAATATTGCTAAGGATTTAG
>ENA-OSET01002042-OSET01002042.1-sediment-metagenome-genome-assembly--contig:-NODE-2042-length-20001-cov-24.722495_pt1 | contig 20001 bp, 22 predicted proteins | sample MGYA00237882_ERZ534229 | MGnify/ENA primary metagenome ERZ534229 (study PRJEB26408, sample SAMN06266212) | sediment metagenome | isolation source: Hudson Canyon methane seep mesocosm | place... | reverse complement strand
TGTCGTGTAGGAGCGTCCGCCCTCGGCGCGATTTTTTTAATTTATTAGAGAAAAGAGCATGGTTTTATTCGCGCCGACTAGTGCATGGATGCACGTAGGTAGGGCAATGCAGGAGCAATTGCCGAGGGCGGACGCTCCTACAAACACTCATTATCTTTGAAAATGTTAAATTAAAAAGGTATAGGTACTTATTACCAAGGCGAATCACTTTCAGACGAATGGGCTGAAGATTGTTCAGGCCAGGAGTCTTGATTATGTATTTCTTGCTACTATGAGCCAAAGATAGGCTAAATCTAAAATAGAATCATTAAATTGAAAATAAACTCATTAAGTTTTCGGCTTTTTATTGCTGCAAGTTTTGTATTGACCGCTTTTTTTGCACTGGTTGCTTTTGTTTTGGAGCAAGGATATAGAGAAAGTGCAGAGCAAGCCTTAAAAGAAAAGCTTCAAGTTCATGTTTATTCATTACTATCTGTTGCAGAATTAACAGATAGGGGGGTATTAAACATGCCGGAAACATTGCGTGAGCCACGTTTCTCAAATCCCGGTTCAGGCCTTTATGCCACTATCAGTTTAACCAACAATTTCTTGCTATGGCGATCAAAGTCTACCGTAGGGGTCGAGTTATTAACTACTGAACCATTGAAGCCAGGTGAGTTTTTATTTGTTAAGAATCAAGCTGGGCGTTTTGTACTGCATTATTCGGTTATTTGGGAAAATGAAACCGGTTTAGAGCAATATTATATTTTTTCAGTGGCTGAAGATGAAACCTTTGTTAGTAATCAGCTTGAACGGTTTAGAGTCACATTAATAAGTTGGTTGCTTGGGTGTGGTATTTTTTTAGTACTGGTTCAGTTTTTAGTGCTCCGATGGAGCTTAAAACCTTTAAGAGTGATTGTTAGTGACCTTGAAGCGATTGAAACAGGGGATAAGGCGCGCTTAGATGGGGAATACCCTATTGAATTAACGGGCTTGGCGAGCAACCTTAATGCTTTAATTAGTAGTGAAAGAGCGCATCTGGAGCGCTATAGAAATACACTGGCTAATCTGGCGCATAGTTTAAAAACACCTTTAGCCATTTTAACGGGCTGTATGCAGCCGGATAAGGTGAATAAGCAGACGGTCATCGAACAAATCGCAAGGATGAATGATATTGTCGAGTATCAATTGCAAAAAGCAGCGGCTAAAGGACAAAAGCAATTGGGTGATAAATTGGATATTGCTATAGTGCTTGAAAAAATAATTTTTTCGCTTAAAAAAGTGTATTTTGATAAGCAGATTGATTTTTCTTTTGAGAGTAAATCCACCTGTTTAATGGCTTGTGAAGAAGAGGATATGTATGAGATTGCTGGTAATCTGCTGGATAACGCCTCAAAGTGGTGCCAAAATAAAGTTAGAGTTAGTTTGATTCAACTTGAAAAATCTCAGGGACAGGATTTTTCAATCATGCTGCAAATTGAAGATGATGGAGCAGGTATTGCGGAAGATAAGTTGAATGATATTTTGCAGCGAGGAACAAGAGCGGATGAGAATGTACAAGGACATGGAATTGGTATGGCGGTGGTTAATGAGTTAACTAGTCTTTTAGGCGGGAAATTAATTGGTGGTAGAAGTGAGTTGCTTGGAGGGATGAAATGGCAGGTCTATTTGCCGTAACATAGAGCTATGTTAAAAAATCATTAAAACAGCAGTTGCCTAATTAATTTAATTAAAGCATAATACCGCTTCTTTCAGCCATTGGTTGAAAACATTATGGTTACTGTGTCGGTCCTCTCGCAACGATACGCTGTAAACTCCGCCAGGCCCGGAAGGGAGCAACGGTAGCAGCAGATTCGTGTGCCGGGATGTGGCTGGCATGGTTTCCGCCCAATCTTTTATACTTCCCTTAGAGTCTCTAATGGCTTATCAGGTCTTAGCCAGAAAATGGCGTCCCCAAAATTTTACCGAACTTGTTGGACAAGAGCATGTCAGTCAATCGCTGTGCAATGCCTTACAACATGACCGGCTTCATCACGCATATTTATTTACAGGCACTCGAGGTGTTGGTAAAACAACGGTTGCTCGCATTTTAGCGAAAGCGATTAATTGTGAAAATCTGCAAGACTTTAATCCTTGTGGGGAGTGCGGTGTTTGTCGTGCATTTGAAGAAGGTCGGTTTCTCGATTTGATCGAAGTGGATGCGGCATCTCGAACCAAAGTGGAAGATACCCGCGATTTACTGGATAACGCTCAATATGCTCCCAATCAGGGCCGCTATAAAGTCTACTTGATTGATGAAGTACATATGCTTTCAGGGCATAGTTTTAATGCCTTGCTTAAAACGCTGGAAGAGCCACCTCCTCACGTTAAGTTTTTATTAGCGACCACAGACCCTCAAAAAATTCCTGTTACAGTGCTGTCTCGCTGTTTGCAGTTTAACCTCAAGCGCTTATTACCTGAACAAATTGATGCACAGATGCATTACATTTTGGAGCAGGAGAACATTAATTGTGAGGATGGCGCGCTAAAATTACTGGCACGTGCTGCAGATGGTAGTTTACGAGATGGTTTAAGCTTACTTGATCAGGCAATATCCTTTGGTGATGGTGAGGTTAAACAAGACACTGTTAGCAATATGTTGGGAACAGTTGCTCAGCAACCTATTGATGATATATTGCTGGCATTAGCTGATAATGATCCACAAGCATTATTAGCTAAAATAAGGGATATCAGTGAATTGACCCCTGATTTTTCTGATATTTTACAGCAAGCTTTAAGAGTTTTTCATCGGGTTACCTTGGCGCAAACGATAGCTGATTTTGCTGATAATGATTTTGACCAAGATGTTATTAAGCAATTGGCTGAAAAACTGTCACCCGAAGATGTACAATTATTTTATCAAATCGCTTTGATAGGACAGCGTGATTTAGATTTGGCACCTGATCCTCGAAGTGGTTTTGAGATGGTCATGCTAAGAATGCTGACATTTAAGCCTCAGAAAAGTAATGAGCAAGCGATATCGCCGGTAAAGAAGGTAACAAACACAGCTCAAGCTCAACCCAAATCCGTTGAAGTTGCACCTGTTGCAAAAACAGTTCCAGCTGAAAAAATGGTTCAGTCGGCTCCAGTGCCTGAACGGGCAGCGGCAAATGACAAGACATCTGATTGGGCTGAAATGGTTATTGCTATGAATCTAGGTGGTATGACAAGAGAACTGGCTAATAATTGTGTGCTTGAACATTTGGATGATAAAAACTGCACCTTGGTATTAAGCCCAGGTCACACTCAGCTAATTACGCCACGTTCGGAAGAGAATTTACAACAGGCATTGCAAAAGTATTGCGCTAATAGTGTGAAACTCAGCATTGAAACTGAAAAAAAAAAGCAGTCAAAAACAACACCGGCACAACAAATAACACAGCAGCGTGAAGATAAGCAGCAAGCTGCTGTCGATTCAATTAATACGGACGAAAATGTACAGGCATTAAAGGAACAGTTTGATGCGAGAGTGATGCCTGGTAGCATTGCTCCAAAGTAAGATACTCTTTGCGGTCGAAAGCTTAACCACACGGCGTATATATTGATTCAATTAAGGTAGGAAAAATATGAAAAATGCACTAGGTAATATCATGCAGCAAGCCCAAAAAATGCAAGATGATGTAAAAAAAGCGCAAGATGAATTGGCGGCTATGCAAACACAAGGTGAGTCTGGTGGAGGTTTAGTATCAATTATCATGACAGGAAAACGGGAAGTGAGAAAAGTAACAATTGATGACTCCCTTCTAGGTGACGATAAAGATATGCTGGAAGACTTAGTAGCAGCTGCAATTAATGATGCTGTTCATAAAGTTTCTAAAATGAAGAAAGAAAAAATGTCAGAAGTCACTGCTGGAATGCCGCTTCCTCCTGGTTTTCAAATGCCATTCTAATGTCTTCACAGGGCTTGTTAAACCAACTTATTCAACATTTATGTTGTTTGCCTGGTGTGGGGCCTAAATCGGCACAGCGTATGGCATTTCATATGTTGCAGCGGGATAGAAGTGGTGCGCAACGGCTCGCAAACACCTTGCTAAGATCAGTCGAAGAAATAGGCTATTGCCAGCAATGTCGTACCTTAACTGAGCATGAGTTATGCGAGATCTGTGCGCACGCAACAAGAGACCCTTCGCTATTGTGTGTGGTTGAAAGCCCTGCCGATGTGTGGGTGATTGATCAAGCTACTTTGTTTAAAGGTACTTACTTTGTCTTGCATGGACGCTTGTCTCCACTTGATGGCATAGGGCCTGATGAATTGGGGTTGGATTTACTGCAACAGCGTTTTGAACAAGGTGAGATTAAAGAAATTATTTTAGCAACTAATTCTACGGTTGAAGGGGAAGCAACTGCACATTTTATTGCAGAAGTGGCTAAAAAACACAATATCCAAGCTAGCAGAATTGCTCATGGTGTACCCATGGGAGGAGAGCTTGAATTTATTGATAGTGGAACCTTATCGCATGCCTTTAATGGGCGTCGTGAGATGCTTTAAAAGGAACGTATGTTCCATAGGGGATAAAAATGACAGATTGTTTATTTTGTAAAATGGCATCAGGTGAGATTAAGCCTGATGTGGTCTATGAAGATGATAATGTCTTAGCTTTTAGAGATATTAATCCTCAGGCGCCTGTGCATATTTTGATTATTCCAAAAAAGCACCTGTCCACTTTAAATGATTTAGATGACTCTGTTTTAGCTGCACAATTGTTACAAACAGCAATTAAATTAGCTAAACAGGAAGGTATAGATCAAAAGGGATATAGAACCGTTTTTAACTGTAATAAAGAGGGTGGGCAAGAGGTGTTTCATATTCATCTTCACTTATTAGGTGGTAGACAATTGAGCTGGCCACCGGGTTAGCTTTATCTCGTAAAGTGCTGCTATTGCGGTGGTGTTAGTTCTCATTTAATAGGGGGGCTAATGCTTGAATACCTCGGTTTTATTTCATATATGAATAATCAAATCATTACTGACAATTCGCTGAAGCAACCGGTGATAAAACAAGTCTGCCATTATTAACATGGCTGATTACATAACAAGACCCATCGGGCTGCAAAATGAACGACTGTTTGATGGCTGAATTTGTTGGTACTGGGTTGGTATAGGCTGGGTGCCTTGATTCATTGTAAGAATTGTTAATTGCAGTACCGAGAATACCTCCAACAATAAGTCCCCCAAGTGCAAAAGCTGCATAGTCTCCATGGTAATGATTATAGTATCTACGTGGACCATGGTTGTAATGCCTGAAATGACTGCGTCTGTGACTATTGGAATAATAGCGGTGGCTAGGGTAGTGATTGCTGTAATGGCGGTTATATCTTCGATCTGCAAAAGTAGTATTTATACTCATTGCTGTAAAAATGATACCTAAAACAATTGTTCTGAGTTTCATGGCTCAACTCCACATGTATTAACTGTGTCAATAGAATATCTCAAACATGCTTAACTGAGTGTGAATGGAGCGGGATTATCCTCAAGTCATTTTTTTGAAGTAGAAAACGTCTCGCCATCAATGGTTTTTGTGGAATATCGCTATGGACTTTGTTGAATCAATTAACCTTTATTGAAGATGGCTATGAAGAATCCGTAGCTTGCTTCCAATCAGTCCCTCAAGATAGCAAATGCTTTTTTGAACTTGCAGGTTTACCCCCTGAGACAAAAATATGTTAAAGTCATAATAACCACAAAAAATATAGTACTAAAGGTTATGATTCTAACGAGATTTCAATGGCTAGGGCTTCTTACGTTACAAAAAAATATGATACTTGAGTTTGTTGATAATGACGATCAATTCACCATTTCATTGAAGGAAGATCTGCTAAAGATTAATAGTGAAATCAAAGAGCTAACCAGTGGAGGTATTGTTGACAGAAGAGTCGCCGATAGAAGAGCTAGATCTGTTGACGTCTCTTTAGAAAAGAGAGCTGAAGACAGAAGAACTTTTACCACCAAAATATTAGAGGGTAGTTTCTAGCACAATAGGCTACCCTAGCCACGACTTTCTCATAAAAAAGTATTGAAAACTGCAGCACAATCCGAGCCCCTAAAATTTGGTACGGGCAGTGATAAATGAGCTACGAACTTCAACAAAATCAGGCAATCAATCACAGGCATGGTTTTGTTCGCAGTCTTATAATTGAGCTGATCAGAAAAATATCACCAAAAAAACTATAGAGAATTTGTCGGATTCATTTGCTAACCTAGATTCAATGCTCGGACAAGTAAGGTTTTTATGAAAAACCGTGGGGGTAATGTTTATACCCGTATTCCACTGAGTTTCATATGAACTACAATATTTCGCAAACAGCTTAACGCTGCACAACATTAACATTGTTAAGCTTTGCGATTACATCATTGGATAAAAGGTACGCTAAGGAACGAGGGGTTAATGCAGGGTTAACTTTCACCCTGAGTGCTGGCAACAGAATGGCTTAATACTCTTTCTGCTAAACGAGAAAAAGGCATGCTTTGTATCCATACCGAACCTGTACCGGATAAGGTGGCTAAAAACAGCCCCTCACCACCAAAAAACATACTTTTTAGCCCGCCACTCATTTCAATACTATAATCAATATCACCACTGAACCCGACTAAGCAGCCAGTATCTAGGCGTAATGTTTCATTATTTAATTCTTTTCTGACGACTGTTCCGCCCGCATGAATAAAAGCCATGCCGTCACCTTTTAGTCGTTGGAGTATAAAACCTTCCCCGCCGAAAAATCCACTACCTAGACGTTTATGGAAGGCAACATCAACTTGTGTTCCTAATGCTGCTGCCAAAAAGGAGTCTTTTTGACAAACGACTTCTTCACCGAGTTCTGCCAAATTTAATGGAATAATAGATCCTGGGAAGGGGGCTGAAAATGCAACATGACGCTTTTGTTTGCCTTGATTGGTAAAGTGAGTCAGGAATACGGACTCACCGGTCAGCATACGTTTACCCAGCCCGAATAGCTTTCCCATCACACCGGATTCAGAACCGTCTCCCATTTTGGCTTCAAAACTAATATCCTGTTCTAAATAGGTCATGGCTCCCGCTTCGGCGATAACAGCTTCTTCTGAATCCAGTTCAATCTCAACCATTTGAATATCATGGCCAATAATTTTGTAATCAACTTCGTGGCAGCGCATGGAATGTTCCTCAGTTTTTAACTAATAATTCAATTAACATGTGTTCGTAGATTTCAGATAAGACTTCTAAATCGTCAATGCCTACATTTTCGTTAATTTTATGAATACTTTCATTAAGCGGACCTAATTCAATTACTTCAGCACCTGTTGGGGCAATAAAGCGGCCATCAGAAGTGCCGCCACCGGTATCATCGAGAGTTTCAACTCCAGTGACTTGTTTAATTGCTGTATGAGCCGCATCAATTAAAGCTCCGCCTTCAGTAAGGAAGGGGTTTCCTGATAAACGCCATTGTAGGTCGTACTTAAAGTCGTATTTATCTAAGATGGTTGCTGTACGCTGTTTAATGGTTTCTTCATTTAGTTCTGTGCAAAAGCGTAAATTAAATTGTACTTCTACATCTCCAGGAATAATGTTTTCAGCACCGGTTCCTGAGTTAATGTTAGATACTTGTAAGCTTGTTGGAGGGAAAAATTGATTCCCCTCATCCCATATTTCTTCTGTAAGTTCTTTTAGTGCAGGTGCAAAAGAATGAATGGGGTTGTCAGCAATCTCTGGGTAGGCAACATGGCCTTGTATACCTTGAACGGTTAATTTGGCACAAAGCGAACCGCGACGACCGACACGTATGACATCCGCTATTTTCTTATCGCTAGACGGTTCACCAACCAGGCACCAGTCAATTTTTTCATTACGCTTTTCAAGTACCTCAACGACTTTAATAACTCCATTGGTCGCAATACCCTCTTCATCACTGGTTATCATGACAGCAATGGAGCCTTGATGTTCTGGGTGATTGGCAATAAAACGTTCAACAGCGGTGATAAAGCAGGCAATACCTCCCTTCATATCCGCAGTACCTCGCCCATAGAGCTTGCCATCTCTGGTTGTTGGCTCAAATGGTGGTGAGTCCCAGCGATCTAATGGTCCAGGAGGAACAACGTCAGTATGGCCTAAAAAGGTTAGCAAAGGTTTTGCATCTCCACGCCTTAACCAGATGTTTTGGGTATCTACAAAGTTTAAACGCTCTTCTTTAAAACCAACTTTACTAAGGCGGTCAACCAGAACATCCTGGCAGCCAGCATCTTTTGGCGTAACAGACTCACGGCTAACCAGGTCTTTTAATAACGATAATGTTTCACTCATAATTCTTTTTGGTAGTTCTCTGCTTTAAAGCCAACAATCATTTTATCGCCAGTATCTAATACAGGGCGCTTGATTAAGGTAGGTGTTTCCAGCATAAATTCCAAAGCGGTTTGTTTTGAAATGTTACCTTTCTGCTCGTCACTGAGTTTGCGCCAGCTGGTGCTTTGTTTATTGAGTAACTTTTCCCACCCCACAGTCTCTTCAAGCGAGGCTAGCAATTCAGCACTTAAGCCTTGCTTGCGATAATCGTGAAATTGAAATGCAATATTGTTTTCTTGCAGCCAATCTTTGGCTTTTTTAACGGTGTTGCAGTTGCTAATGCCGTAAAGGGTGGCCATATTACAGCTCGCTATTTAATAATTCTTCAATGCTTGGTAATTCTTTATCCTTATGAGTATGTGACTTATATAAGTCAATAAACTCCATAAAAGCTTGATCTAGATCATCAAGAATTTCTTGTTCATTTTCGCGGTCTTCAACAGAAACATCAGGGGAATCCAAATACTCTTTTTGCAGTGAAATTTCACTATTTAAAGATAAGATGGCGTAAAGGACGGCGTTGCTAGATAGAGGTTCAGACATTTTTTAAGTATGTGTAGTTATATTGCTTTGGGTAATTATACAGCTGGAACTTATATAAGGGGAGTTTAAGAAATCTAATTACCAGCCTTTTAAAAGCTTTTAAGTTAGAATAAGCGATTATTTACTCCATATTGTTTTTCTATGAAAAAAGACCTTCCCCAAGCCGATTTTGAATCATTTTCCTTTTCTGATGAAATTTTGTCTGCGATTAAGCATGTTGGGTTTGAAAGCCCTACGGATATACAGCTTAAAACCATACCTGCTGTGCTGGAAGGAAAAGATGTACTGGCAAGAGCAGATACAGGCTCGGGGAAAACAGCAGCCTTTGCGTTGCCGTTATTAGATAAGTTAAGCAATGAAAATCTTTATACGCAAATAGACCGCTGTAAACGATTTAACGGTGCAGATAGGGTTGCTAGTAATTGCGTACAGATTTTAGTGCTTGTGCCTACGCGGGAATTGGCTATACAAGTTGAGGGCGTGTTTAAGCAGTTTTCACAAAACATTTCACCTGAGGTAAAGTGTCAGAGTGTTTATGGCGGTGTAAAAATTAACCCTCAAATGATGGCATTACGAGGTGGAGCCGATGTGCTGGTTGCTACGCCTGGGCGACTGCTTGATTTGGTCGATCAAAATGCGATTAAATTTAACCAGATTAAAGCATTGGTGATTGATGAAGTAGATCGGTTGATGAAAGGTGATTTTCAGGAAGAAATTGAACGTATCAGTAAATTATTGCCGAATAAGCGTCAGAACCTGATGTTTACAGCAACATTTCCGGAAAGTATTAGTCGATTGGTTAGAGATGTATTGAATGAACCTGAAATTATTAATATGGATGAGTTTGTTGATGAGCTGGAAATTAAACAGCGTGTTATTACCGTTAATCATCACCAAAAAAATGATTTATTAGCGCATCTGTTACATGAAAACGATTGGCAACAAGTATTGATCTTTTGTAGTGCTAAACGAACCTGTGATAATTTAGTTAAAAAGCTGGAAAAAAGAAGTATAGAAGCTGTTGCCATGCATAGTGACAAGGAGCAGTCAAAACGTATTGCGGCTTTGAAAGGTTTAAAATCGGGTGAAATACGCGTATTAATTGCTACTGATGTGGCAGCAAGAGGGATTGATATTGAAAACCTTCCATGTGTGATTAACTATGATTTACCTCGTTCTCCTAATGACTATATCCATAGAGTAGGGCGAACAGGACGTGCAGGACAAAAAGGGCATGTTATTTCATTAATTGCACACCATGAATTTCAACATTTTTCAGTCATAGAGCGATATAACGGGCTTAATTTAGACAGAGAAGAAATTAAAGGTTTTGAATTGGATGAGGTTGCCCCGCCTAGGCCTAGAAAGAGTCCCAAAAAGAAAAAAGCAAGAGTAAGTAAAAAGCAGAAATTAAGACAGAGTGAAGAGCAGGAAACAGGTTCCCAGCCAGAGAAGGCAGTAGTCGAGACTAAAAAGGTAAAAGAGGAAAAAACTGAGCCGGCTGTTAATGCCCAAATCTGGGGAAATTTAAAAAAATAATTACTTGAAAAAGGGTTAGCAAGTAGCCCGTTGCAACCCCGTGGAATACGGGGTTCCTGTATTACGCTACCGCTTCATACAGGCTACTTGTTTTTAAAGTAGAAAGAATGAGCAATCTCTCAAGCTGACTCAGATAGCGCTAACAGTGTCAGCACTTGAACACCTTGTCTTTGACGAAAACTAATCAAAGGGATTATGCCTTTTGATAGCAATGAATGGGATTGTGATCTGTTTAATGATGATTGAGTACTGGAGTGCAATACGTCTTCAGCGTCTACATTAATAGTAAAGGAATAGATGTCCTCAAAAAACAAATGATCTTGCGTTTGTTGGTCTCCATTGCTTCTAATAAGTGCGCGAGTACATAAAAAGGCTGGATTTCCCCATAATAATTCCTCTTCTTGTGACATGCTTGAGTATTCTTCAAAAGAAAATGACTCTATAGGGTCACGTTTTTTGCCGTAGGGCAATCTAAGTAGATAAGAAGGATAAGCCAGCATTAGATTGTCCTGGCATAAGTCATTGAGGTACTGCGACCATTCTAATGTCGCCTCAGGCAAGACTAAATTATCAATTAAGGCCTTATTTGCACCTCCGATAAAAATACCCTGACAGTTTTTTGCTAATTGACTACAGTGCTTTAGCAATTCATTATCTGCGATACCATTAGAAAAACTATAGTTGCCAAGGAATAGTACGTCTTGCTCACCATCCCCTAACTGAATATGGTTCATTAATTGTTGTTCAAATGCGCTGTTGTTTATTGTCAGTTCTGATAACAACACTGTTTGACTGATATCAACGAGGAACATAGTCTGCTCATCACTGGCTTCTTCGTTCACTAGCATTTCAGTTGAGCGCCAGAGTGCCTCTAACTGTTGAAACTTAGCGGTATGTAATAGACATTGTAAATATTGACTGATTGTTGCATCGATTGCATCACTATAGACGGAGTACTGTGGATTGGTGTCTTCTACAATATAAGGTGCCATTATTTTGCTAATCAGCTGATTCACAGAACTTTGTTGATGGCTGGATTTGTCAGAACTTTTCCCCAGCAGGCGTTGTAACATATCGTCAGAACTTTCTGCTTGAGTGTTTTCTGTAAGGGAAGGGGTGTCCGCTTTAGATACGGTGTCCGATTTATAAATACTCTGTAACTTCTCTGCCGCTTGCAAGGCAGTCTTTGGGTTATTTAACTGTGTTTTTAACTGCTGAATTTCAGCGATATCTGGTAACTTTTTAAGCAATGTATCAGGATGAAAATCATCTACTGATTCAAATTGTAACGTCGTTATCTCATCGACTTTAAGGGTAGGCCTAATTTGAGACATGACTTGCTCAAAGTTATCTATATCAACGCCTTTAATGGTCCATTGTTTTTCAGGAGCCAAAGATTCTCCTGAAAAATTACCTAAGATATAAATGCGATAACCGTCCTGACTATTTTTAAGTAACGCCCCTGATGTATTAGAGCCGGTTGTAAAATCAAATCTATCCGACATGCTTATCACTCCTCTGTTAATTATCAAAGAAAACACACATTCCCCAGTAAATAGTATAACCCTGTGTTTTATGGGCTATGTAAAATACTAGGCCTGGTTTTATATTGGTTTTTTTGTGCTGTTCTTTATTTTTTAGCCAAGTGCCATTGGTTGAACTCTTGTCTTTAAGGATAATGCAGTTTGTTTATGGGTTCCAGTTTATTTGCGCATGATCCTTAAAAATTAGCTGCCCCCTTGGTTCTGTATGAATAGCGGAAACAAGAGAGGATGAGGATATGTACTGGGGGAAGAAGAAAGCGGCTTTCAAATAGAATTAGCGATGTTTTAATTTGTGCCCGCCGCTGTTGAATATGAACTAGCCACTTCTTGAACGAGTGCATTATTAGATGATTCTAAATAGGTGTATGCGTCAATTTTATCTATGATATCAATGCTGCCATATTTGCCTGGGCCATATTTTATTTGCATGGCAATCACGAGTGCTCGTCTTCCAACACAGTCTTTAAAAAACTTATCGGTCGTTAGGTTTTTAATGCTTAAACTGTATGCAATAGTTTCACACTTGCTGGCAGAAACAACCTGTTCTTGTATGGCTTTTAATAAAATTTCATCATGATTGTTTTTAGAATATGCATGAGAATGAAAAAATAAAAACAAGACATTGATTAGTAAGAATTTTGTTTTTATACTCATAAGCCCTTTAGTCATTACAAATTTAATTTAGTAAAAAATCAGAAAACACAATTGAGTAACTGTTTCTCTTTTATTAATGATAGTCAGTTTGAAAGACTTTGCAATGCTTATCTGCAAAAAACCCTAAAGAATATGGCTGAATTTAATCAAGCATATGATGAGATGCATTCTTAATGAAAAAACAATAACAGTCTTTAGGTATGCAATTTGATTGTGATCTATTTTAATAACGATAGAGTTTGAGTAAATGTACTTCAATGAAATTCTTTAATTTTGGATTTAAGCCGTGGTGGCATAAATATTCAAGCATAACGCTAGCTAGTCAAAATGTAAGCTTTAGTTATCTTGTGAAATATTCTGGGCAAGTAAGTGGTTCAGAACCTTTGCCTATGTTAATTGCACTTCATGGAGATGGTGATACCGTTGATGGCTTTTACGAATCATTATTAAGTGATTTAAAAGTTAAGGCGCGTATTATTTTAATCAAGGCGCCTATTTTGCATGAGTGCGGGAGAGTTTGGCCTTTTTCTGCAGAGCAATATGTAGAATATGGTGGTGTATTTGGTGAGGCTGTGGATGCGCTTACGATTAAGTACCCGACAATAAATAAACCAGTTTTACTGGGTTTCTCTGGTGGAGGTGCAATGGCTTATTATCAAGCGATTAAATGCGGGGATAGTTTTAGTTATATATTCCCGATATCTGGATTGATGACTAAGGAGCAGTTGGGTGACGGATTAATAAAGCCCAGTGCTAATGTTTGTGCCTATCACGGAAAAAGTGATGAAGTAGTACCTTTTTCAGCGGGTAAAGCCGCTGTTAAATTGTTAAAAAGGAAAGGTGTTAATGTTAGTTTTACTGAGTTTGAAAGCGGGCATCAAGGGATTTTTACAGATATGAAGGCAACAATAACCCAGGCGGCTGAAAGTAAATTACAAAGCCTTTGTTGAGCGAAGAAAACTGATGTAGTCAGTGTCTGATATGGAGAAAACATCAGTGTATATTTACTTGACGGGGATTTGTTTTTATCAGCTCTAAGTAAAGTGTAGCCATCCTGATATCCATCTATGCACATACCATCAGAAGGTTTGATGTGTAGAAGCTAGGAGGGTACGGAAAATATAACCCTGTGAAAAAGAAAAGATGAAATGCTGAGGTTTGCAAGGCTGTGTACAAAAAGAACTTGTTGGTTCTAAAATCGAATGTTATATTTTAGTATAACTTTTGGCTGGAGATAAAAATGACACAAGTAGTGATAAGGCAATCAGGTGGGGCTAGTATTATTAGTATTCCAAAAGTCATACTCAGAACTTTGGAATTAGATTCTGGAGCATCTTTAGATCTATCAATTGAAGATAGCAAAATAATATTAACACCTATTAAAGAAAGTTTAACATTAGAAGAGGTTTTAGAAGGAAGTCCTAAGTTTGCAATGAGGCGGGTTGAAGAAGATCAGCTATGGCTTAATAGCCAGTCTGTTGGGAAAGAAATTTAATGATTTACATCCCTGAGCAAGGTGATATTGTTTTGTTAAGTTTTGACCCGAGTAGTGGTAAAGAAATTATGAAACGAAGGCCTGCATATGTGATTTCAAGAAGAATTTTCAATGAACATACTGACCTAGCTATTGTTGCACCAATCTCAAGTACTGTGAGAGGTATAAAATTAGAAATTATTTTGCCCGAGAGCTTAAAAACAAAAGGAGCAGTTTTGGTACACCAATTAAAGGCACTAGATTTCTACGAACGAGAGGTTGTGTTTATAGAAAAAATGATGCAGAAAGAAATTGAAGAAATAAAAGTGCTTGCAAAATTGTTGGTAGAGTAGAAAAAAACCACGATGTTTCTCCTAAGGTTTTATAAATCAATCAAGCAGCATGTCACACTCGTATCGGGTTCGCAATAAACGGATCTCTGCAATATTTTAAAGTAAGCAGTTTGAGCTTTTTGCTCCAAAGCTGGTTATTGATACTGAGCCAAGAAAAGTGATGTCGTTAATGCTGGATAGGGAGAAAATATCAGTGTATATGTACTTGACGGGATTTGTTTTTATCGCCCCTGAGTAAAGTGTAGTCATCCTGGTCTCCATCTATGCGCATACCATCAGACTTAAGTGTGATAAGTGTTGCGTCATCTTCAATGCGGTATCTTCTGATACTTGAGTCTTTACGTGATTTTAAAATCACTGTTTTTGTTTTAGCATCCCAAGTGTATTTGCCTTTTTCGTAAAACTCTTTGGTGGAGGCTTGAGCGTATTGTGTTACGAGTAAATAGTTGTTTTTATTTTTTAAAGACAAGGTTGTTTTAATACCGGCACAGTATGAACAAGGTAGGTAACCGTAAAAAACGCCACGAAATTTTTGACTCTCATCAACAGGTTTTAGATGGTTTGAGTGATCCCCCTTTCCTTTTCGAAGAGCTTCTCGCGCCTTTTGAACGTCAGCCATGATTTCCATGTCTGATTTAGCCATCGCTGGATTAAAAGCAATAGTGGATACAGCAAGTAATAATACAGCCATTTTTTGTTTTAAAGATACGCTTAATGTTTGCATTGAATGATCTCTTTATTATATGGAATTGGCCATAATATCTGTGGGTGATGGACTTTGCTGTGCCATGTGTTTTCTTAATGGGGCGCGGTGATTTAGCCTGCTATGTTGTCGAAATTAGCAGGCTAAAGTCTGCGCCCCAATGAGATTTAATGGCAGTGGGTTTGCCTCTGCAAGAACTTTTGCTTAGTCACGCAATAGTTCATTGATACCAGTTTTGCTGCGAGTTCTTTCATCGACTTGTTTGATAATCACTGCACAATACAAGCTGTATGTACCACATTTAGAAGGTAAGTTGCCTGGTACAACTACAGAACCAGCAGGTACGCGACCATAGATGATTTCACCTGTCATACGGTTAAATATTTTTGTGCTTTGGCCAATGTATACACCCATTGAAATAACAGCACCTTCTTCAACAACAACACCTTCAACAATTTCTGAACGGGCGCCGATAAAGCAGTTGTCTTCAATAATGGTTGGACCGGCTTGTAATGGCTCTAAAACACCACCAATACCTACGCCACCTGATAGATGTACGTTTTTACCAATTTGTGCACAAGAACCGACCGATGCCCATGTGTCAACCATTGTGCCACTATCTACATAGCCGCCAATATTAACGAAAGAAGGCATTAATACTGCACCAGGTGCAATGTATGAACCGTGTCTTGCTACTGCGTTAGGGACTACTCGAACACCGCCTTTTACAAAATCTTCTGGTGAGTGAGTTGAGAATTTAGCTTCTACTTTGTCGTAATAACGTGTGTTTCCACCTTCGATAACACGATTTTCATTGATTCTGAAAGAAAGTAAAACGGCTTTCTTTAACCATTGGTTAACCACCCATTCGCCGGTTGTTTTTTCTGCAACACGAGCGGTACCCGCATCCAGCATATTAATCGCTTCTTCAACCGCTGAACGGATTTCAGCAGAAACGTTTGCAGGAGAGATATCGGCACGGTTTTCAAATGCGTCATTAATGATTGTTTCTAAGTTTGACATAGTTTTTTTAGTCTAATGTGTTAATAAAATGTTTAATTCGATTGGCCGCTTCAATGCATTCTTCAACAGGAGCAACCAGTGCAATGCGCACATGGTTTTCCCCCGGATTGGATCCATGTGATTCGCGGGATAAATAACTGCCGGGCAAAACAGTGATATTTTGTTGCTGAAATAACTGTTGAGCAAAGTCAGCATCATTAATCGGTGTTTTTAACCAGATATAAAAGCTGGCAGGTGGTTTGTTGATTGTACAAACATCAGTCAAAATGTCTATAAAAGCAGTGAATTTTTGTCTATATAAGGTTCTGTTTTCCTTAACATGTAATTCATCTTCCCACGCGGCTATGCTGGCATATTGTGTGGGAACGGGCAGGGCGCATCCTTGATACGTTCGGTATTGAAAATATTTTTTTAATATAACTTCTTCACCGGCAACAAAGCCAGAACGTAAACCTGGAGCATTAGAACGCTTGGATAAACTTTGGAACATAACGCAGTTTTTGAATGCAGTATTTCCTGTCTCATAGGCAGTTTGTAATAAGCCTTGAGGAGGGTTGCTTTCGTCATCGTATATTTCTGTATAGCACTCATCTGATGCAATAATGAAATCATATTTATCAGCCAGTGCAATCAGTTTTTGGTGGTCTTCTTTAGATATAACCGCACCCGTTGGGTTGCCCGGTGAGCAAATGAAGATCAATTGACAGCGTTGCCAAATATCTTCTGGCACAGAATCAAAGTCTGCAAGGTAACCCGTTTCTTCAGTGGTGTTCAAAAAATAGGGTTCTGCCCCTGCTAATAATGCGGCACCTTCATAAATTTGATAGAAGGGGTTGGGCATAATAACGATGGCATCGGGTTTTGATGGATCAATCACTGCCTGAGCAAAGGAAAACAGGGCTTCTCTTGTGCCACTCACGGGGATAACCTGAGTATCGGTATTAATATCAGCCGATGAGATATTGAACCGCTGGCTTATCCAGTTAGCAATAGCCACTCTTAGTTCAGGAATCCCTTTTGTTGTAGGATACTTTCCCATACCCTCCATATGTTTGATATAGCTTTGGTGGATAAAGTCCGGGGTGGTATGTTTGGGCTCACCAATAGATAAAGCAATATGTGTTTTATCTTGAGGGGGTGTAATACCTTGCTTTAGTTGCGTTAGCTTTTCAAAAGGATAAGGATGTAGCTGGTCTAAATTTGGGTTCATGAGTTTATTTTGTACAACGAGGTGTTTTTCCAATTGACTGAGCTTGTTGATAAAACTTCAATGCTTTAGGCATATGCTCTGATAATTCGCTTATACGAGTGTCATGTGATGGGTGTGTTGACATAAACTCAGCGGGCTGTGGACCTTTGCCGGCTTGATCCATTTTTTGCCATAAAGAAATACTTTGTCTAGGGTCAAAGCCTGCTTTAGCCATTAAATCTAACCCTATAATATCGGCTTCACTTTCATGGGTTCTGCTAAAAGGTAAAATAATACCGTATTCAGCACCAATTCCTAATGAACTAACGGCAAGCTGGCCAAGAGCTGAAGTCGGCGCGCTGACTGCTGATACTAGGGAGACGCCTTGGCTTACAGCTGTTTTTTGGGACATGCGCTCATTGCTGTGTCTGGCTTGAACATGGCCTACTTCATGTCCAATAACAGCCGCTAGTTGATGTTGATTATCAACCAATTTGATTAAGCCGGTATGGACACCAATTTTATTGCCAGGTAATGCAAAGGCATTTAATGTTTCATCATCAAAAACGACAAGCTCCCAGTCTCCACCACTTTCATGGGTTATTGCTTCGGCAATACAATTGACAAATTGAATGTATTGGCTGTTCTTACTTTGTGCTTTTTCGGTTTTTAAATTATCAAATGCTTGCAAGCCCATCTGGTTGACTTCGCTGTCTGACATATAAATAAATTGTGACCGGCCGGTAGGGCTGGTTGCACAGGCAGTCAAAAGACCAGAAAGTAGAATTAATACGATGCTTTTTGACATAACAGAGCGATGATTTGAATTTAAAGCACGTATTTTAACTTAACTTGATGTTTATTTATACTCCGAGAAAATGTAAGGGATTTGATTGAAAATAGCCGTGATTACCATGAAGCGAATAAATGAAAAGATTAACATACCACAGGTTGCTTCCACTTAGCCTCTCAAGATACGGCGTAAATACATCCTTGGTGCTTGGCGACAGCATCCCTGCTGTCAACAGTCTTGAGAAACAAAGTGGAAACAACTTGTAGTCTGTGGTTTATTAATAGGCATGAAGATTAAAGATGGTTTGCCTTAATCTTTTCTTAGTCAAGCAGCAAGCTTATAACTTTAAAATACGGTGTCCCTCATCTTGTGTGGTCCAAGATAAAAATAGGTCGCTACTGTTATTGAGTAGTTTTGGATGGTTGTTCTGGGATGATGTGGCTAAGGTTGTTTTTTTATCTAACCAGGATTCTCCACGGTCTAAGGATTCTTTGATATGTAGCGTGGTGTGCTCTCCATCAAACTCTTTCCAGGCAATGATGACGCGTTGATTTAAAGAGATAACATCGGCATGACTAGGTAAGTGATTGATGTTGCCTAAAGGTATCGGGGCTGAAGTTGTTTTTCCAAAATCATCGGTATAGGCATAAAAAATACCTGTACGAATATCGCCTAAAGTGAACCAGGTCATGTGGGTACGGTTGTCCTGATCAATGGCAATTGATGGGCCATGTTCCGGGCACGCTTCAATCGCCCATTGATCGTATGTGGCTCGTTGAGGCGTTGACCATGTGTTGTCATTGTTCATGCGTATTAATGCATGGTCACGAATGCCGTCTTTATAAACCATTCGGGCAAAAATCACAGGCATTCCCGTATTGGAAAAAGCGGTTGCAGTACGGCAGCATGAACAAATACCGTTTGAAATGAATTTGTTAACGAACTGGCTATTGTCTAAAGGTTTTTTTATGCTGTAATAAAGTGAAAGAGCGCCTTCACCCCAGTCAGGGCTGTGGGATTCATGGCGGGTATCGTGCCAGAATAGATAAGCATTGTTATCTTTATCGATCAGCATTTTGTCCATATAGTGCATGGCTGATTTTGCATGGTCACTAATTAAAGCAGGTGTGCTAAATGTTTTTCCATTGTCGTCTGAATAGCTGAAGAAGCTGGTGGATTTTTGGTCTGTGTCTGCATAGTAGAGAACGTTGATGCGGCCTGATGAGCTGATATTAATTGCTGGGGGATTTTCAGGCCAGGCACTGATTTTTTGTTTAAGACTGTTTACTTGGACGGGAGAGCTGTATGTTGCTCCATTATCTAATGAAAAGTCTACAAAAATAGCCTCTTTAGTAGGGATGAGTCGCCATAACTGGCCGTCATCAGAGAAGCTGGCTGATATTGTAGCTTTGATCGGTGTATAAGTAGTTGTCGTTGTATTGGTTTTATGGTCTTTTGAAATTGCTTGGCAACTGATCAGTATGAACAGTGATAATGAATAGATTAAAATCGATAGTAATGTCGGATTATGTTTTTTTAGCATTAGTTTTTCAATAACTTGAATACCATTATAAAAGGGCAAATATTAACACTTTTTTTCTTGTGGACTCCCTGTTTTGTTAATAAAGTGGGAGGATGTTTTTGATTATGTGTTAGATAACATAGTTTAATTTTTTCAGTGTATAGAAACCCTTTATTATCCTATTTGTGCAATGACATTCTTTATGGTTTAAAGCTTAGGGCGATGGAAGTAACTTTAGAAAATGATTAAGCTGTTTTTGATCATAGTCATATTTTCTTATGACAGGAAATAATGAAAACCTTTGTTAATTTCAAGTTTGGAAAAAATCTGCTAAA
>ENA-OSET01002041-OSET01002041.1-sediment-metagenome-genome-assembly--contig:-NODE-2041-length-20005-cov-3.026295_pt1 | contig 20005 bp, 17 predicted proteins | sample MGYA00237882_ERZ534229 | MGnify/ENA primary metagenome ERZ534229 (study PRJEB26408, sample SAMN06266212) | sediment metagenome | isolation source: Hudson Canyon methane seep mesocosm | place... | reverse complement strand
CCGCGTGCCTTTTGACTGCGCGATGTCCAGCGCCGTTATCAACGCCATAAACACTGTCATCACCGCGACCAAACCAGGGTGCTGGCTGTACTACTGCTACAACACAGAATACCTGTTCTATCCGTTTTGCGAAACCCGCAGCGTTACCGAAATGCTCAGTTTTCATACCGAAGAACGGCGCAACGCGATGCTGACTTACGTGGTCGATCTATACGCCGGTGACTTGCAACAGACGCCCAGCGCCGTCTCGCTAGAGCATGCCTACCTGGACAAGTCAGGCTATTACGCCCAAGCACGCCCCGATCCCGAGACAAATCATCCCCGCGATCGACAGCTTGATTTCTTTGGCGGGGTCCGGTGGCGATACGAGGAACACATCCCCACCCACAGCCGCAAAATCGATCGCATTTCACTATTTCGCGCCAAAACAGATCTAAAACTATTGGAAAACCACAGCTTTAATGACCAAGAATACAATACTTACGCCTGCCCCTGGCACCACAATCTGACAGCTGCGGTCTGCTCCTTCCGCACCGCCAAAGCACTCAAGCGAAATCCAGGCTCTGCCTTCGACATCGACAGCTTTCGCTGGCGTAACTCTACTCCGTTTGAATGGCACTCCCGGCAACTTCTTGATCTGGGACTGATGGAACCCGGCCAGTGGTTCTAGTCACTGGTTCTAGCCAGTTGTCCTAGACTGGGAGACGGACAAAAGGCACTCCCTGTGTCCGTCCTTCATCTGGCCTTAAATATCCCGGGGGAGCCGCCCAGGGGGCGGCGGGGGCAGCGCCCCCATTTTCTTCACCGCTGCCACAAGACCGGAAACCAATCTTCGCGCAGACGTTGGCCTGACACCATATCATGGCCGGGAAACGGCGGCGAAGTCCGGCCGGGACGCTCAACATAGCGGGCGTCATCTCCGACCAATCGCAGCGAGAACGCACGCCGCCGAGTCGTGCTGGTATTGCCCCGCGCCCCATGTAAAATCTTATAGTTGAAAGCAACGGCGTCGCCGGGCTCCATCTTATACTCCAAGACAGTCATGCCCTCGGCATCCGGGTCAGGCACCGGCATATATTGCCCTTCATCGGCATAAAACCCTTCCTCCGAGACCCAGCGGGTAGGCAAGACCGGCTTTTCCCATTTGTGTGAACCCGCCACACAACGCAACGTCGCTTGATCCACTTGATCCAGCGGCGACCAAAAGCTGACGTTTTGCGCGCCTTCAACAAAGTAGTAAGGCTCGTCCTGATGCCATGGCGTTGCCATTGAGGTCCCTGGCTCTTTTACCAGGACATGATCATGAAACATCTGCACCGATTTCGATAACATCAGATCGGCCGCAACCTCCGCTGCCGGTGAGGTTTCAACCACCTGCTTGAAATCTGGAATACGGTCCCAGTTGCAATAATCGTCGAAAAAGCGGCCGGATTGGCCCTCTTTGAAATTGTCCGACGCATAGGGGCCTGGATTTTCCATGTTGAAAGCAACGCCGGCCCGCAGGGCTTCGACTTCTTTGGCAAACAATCCTTTGATAAAGACCACCCCATCTCGCTGGAACTGATCGATGTGGTTCTGGGTGATAAGCGAGTGAACCATTTTGGTCTCCTGTGGCTAAAGATGCATATCTGCTGCTGTCTTCCTGCCCCGTGGAAAACATGATTTCAAATCATATCTTCTTAAGATAGCCTTTCACCCATGTTATACCTTACCCTGCGCCATTACGAATACGCCACTGCCGTTGCGCACCACGGCAGCCTATCTGCGGCCGCCCAGGCGCTGCACGTCAGCCAACCGGCTCTATCGAACGCTTTGACCCGAATCGAAGAACACCTGGGGCATGCGCTTTTCTTACGCCGACGAGGGGCTGCATTGGTGCTCACACCGCAAGGGCGCGAATTTGCAGCGCAAGCGCAGACCCTGCTGGATCAGGCCGCGGTTTTAGAGACCCCGAACATGACTCCCCCCGGCATGCGACGCCTTAGCCTTGGCTGCTTTACAGACCTGGCGCCCTTTTTACTGACCCCGGCGCTGAAAATCCTGCGCAGCGCCCTGCCCGGCGTTCAGATCGACTTTCACGCTGACCCGTTTGAAACATTGATTTCTGCTTTGACCAAAAGCGAGATCGACATGGCACTGAGTTATGATCTGGGTCTGGACAGCAGCTTTAATCGCCACGAGCTGGGCCGCATTGCACCCCATGCCCTGATGCCCCCCGACCACCCACTGGCCTTACAGACCTCAGTGACGCTAGCCGACCTGACGGACCATCCCTTGATCTTGTCGCAGGAAGGGCTGTCGCTGCAGCACATGCTCTCCCTCTTCAAGTCAAAAGGCCTGGTGCCAAAAGTCGCCTGCCGCACCGCCTCGCTTGAACTCTCCAGAAGCCTTGCCGCCAATGGCGAAGGGGTTGGGGTCAGCTACAGCCTGCCTCCGGGCAGATTTAGCTATGATGGCAAACCATTGGCCATTGTACCGATCTCAGATCCCGAGGCCGAGGAACCTATTGTTCTGGTCAGCCATGTTCAGGCCCCAGCCGAAACCGTAATCGGTGCCGCACAAGCGGCGCTTGCCGGTCAATTAATGGCAGTGTGAGTGCGTATTAGACCCGGCGCAGGCGGATCACCACATCAACCGAGGCAATCTCGACACCCTCTGGCGCGTCTGGCAGCTGCTGAATGACCAGTTGATCCGCAGGCGCATCTGACAATCGCCCCTCGTCTTCCCAATAGAAATGCGGGTGATCATGGGTGTTGGTGTCAAAATAGCTTTTAGAGCCATCAACAGTGATTTCCTGCAACACCCCCGCCTCGCAAAAGGCGCGCAATGTGTTGTAGACCGTTGCCAGCGAGACCGCAGCCCCTTCGGTTTGGGCAGAGCCATACAGGCTTTCGGCAGTGACGTGGCGATGATTACCATCACCGACCAGCAATTCAGCCAATGAAACGCGTTGTCTCGTTGGTCTCAATCCGGCTGCCTCCAGCCAGTTGGTTGCGATTTTCACGCTGTTTGGCGTCATCAGCAGATCCTGCATCGTGTTGCTAGAATGCTTATAGGGGAAAACCTCGGCCAATTTCAAATGAATTTCATTCGCAACTACAGATACCTTTCCCCGCCATACCGCCAAGGGCCGCTCTTGCAGGACCCTTTGGCGGGGTGCTACATGGGGTTAATTGACATTTGATACTTCAGGCAGGAGATGCGCCAGTATGGCCGATTACCCCAGCAGCTTTGACAAAGACGACTTGCTGAAATGCGCCCGTGGCGAATTGTTCGGCCCCGGCAATGCGCAGCTCCCTGCCCCGCCGATGCTGATGATGGACCGCATCACCGAAGTCAGCGGAGATGGCGGTGCCCACGGCAAAGGCCATATCGTGGCCGAGTTCGACATCAACCCCGAGCTGTGGTTCTTTGAGTGCCACTTCCCCGGCAACCCGATCATGCCTGGCTGCCTGGGTCTGGACGGTTTGTGGCAGCTGACCGGCTTTAACCTCGGCTGGCGCGGCTGGCAGGGTCGCGGCTATGCACTGGGAGTGGGCGAGGTCAAACTGACCGGCATGGTCCGCCCCGAACGCAAGATGCTGACCTATAAAATCGACTTCACCAAAGCGATCCAAACACGCCGCCTGACCATGGGTGTCGCTGATGGCATCGTCGAGGCAGACGGCGAAGTGATCTACGACGTCAAAGGTATGAAGGTCGCACTTAGCGAGAGCTAAACGGACCAATTAATTGAAGCATTGAAAGAGGCCAATTGGCCTCTTTTTCTTTCGGCGTACTTCATTTTCCACTTTTAGTGTCGAACAGTTTTGCTGCACTCCTACTGCACTTGTGTAGACCGTAGCCTCACCCGGTTCGAGTGTTGGTGATAGATCCAGATTTCCACGATTACCAAGTAGGGTAGGAAGAAGGCAAAGTTCTGTATTTTGTCAAACGTTCCCGAGAAATCCGGATTCGACCAAGCGCCCCCTGTTAGCAAATACCAGAGTACGTAATGAAGCCGGTAAAACCACGAGCCCATAGCAAGCCAAAAAAACCTGATGGCCCATTGACCGTGCTTGGTCCGATTACTATCGCGAGCCATCTGAAGTGTGCGTATCGCAGCCGTAAACATGCAAACACCATAGAGCGAGAAGCCAATTGACATGACTGGCCCGCCGATAGTTCCCCGGATTGCGATGAACGCCAGACCTCCGACTGAGGTCAGCAACCCCAATCCTATAAGGATCATTCCAGTTACCCGGTGCATTGCGGTAATATGCCAACGAATTACACCCACGAGCTGCAGTGGCACCAGAACTGTTAAGGCGATACCAGCCGCAATGTGGACCACCATTGCCGTGTTCCCAAAAGTGCCGCCAGCTATAAAAAGATAGGGTTTCATCGTGGTCTCGTCGGCGTACGCGACTTCCAATAGTTCCACCGCGTGAACAAGAAACGGTGCCACCATCAGATACATGAGAATTATGAGCGCATACTTCAGAAATTCCCAACGCCATTTACCTTTTATCCACACCTTTTTCATTTTACCCCAGACCTTTTGTGGCACCATCGACAAATTTCGTAAATGCTCATTGGGATGCCGAACTTCTCAGGAATGAGTCTGCACCTTTTTCCAACGCCATTCCAACCCTGAACAGAGCAAAGGCCACTTCTCCCCGCAATTCCGAAACGGTTATTCAAGGTTTCAATGGTCGCAGTAGACAGCCGACCAATGATCCCGGCCGAGTAATAATGCCTGCAAAGTCCAATTGCCGGACATTCAAACTAACCTTCTCGGCCACTTCCTAAGTTCAGCTCACCCAACCCACCTTGCACCTCAGCACTGCAATGGCCTAATAAGGCTTAAGCAAACAAGGGAGTGCACGTATGCGTCGTGTCGTCGTCACCGGACTGGGAATTGTCTCCTCTATCGGGAATAACGCCGCCGAGGTTCTGGCCTCGCTCAAGGCAGGTAAATCTGGCATCGTCGCCAGCCCCTCAATGACCGAGCACGGCTTTCGCAGCCAGGTGGCCGGTACGCTGAAGATCGACACCAAGGAACTGGTGGACAAACGCACCCTGCGGTTCATGGGCGACGGCGCGGCCTATGCCCATATCGCGATGAGCCAGGCGATTGCCGACGCTGGTCTGTCCGAAGATCAGGTGGTCAACACCCGCACCGGTCTGGTGGCTGGCTCCGGCGGCCCATCCACCAGCGCTATGCTGACCGCGCATCAGGTGGTTGCCAAAACCGGCGCCACCAAACGCATTGGGCCCTTTGCGGTACCAAAATGCATGAGCTCGACCATCTCGGCCAACCTTGCCACTGCCTTCAAGATCAAGGGTATCAACTACTCGATCACCTCAGCCTGTTCGACCTCGCTGCACTGCATCGGCAACGCGGCCGAGCAGATCATGATGGGCAAGCAGGACGTGATGTTTGCCGGCGGCGGTGAAGAGCTGGACTGGACCCTGTCGTGTCTGTTCGACGCCATGGGCGCGATGTCATCGAAGAAAAACGACGATCCGGCTGCAGCCAGCCGTGCCTTTGATGCCAACCGCGATGGTTTTGTCATCTCGGGCGGTGGCGGCATCGTGGTGCTGGAAGATCTGGACCACGCCGTTGCGCGCGGCGCCAAAATCTATGCCGAGGTTACTGGCTTTGCCGCGACATCCGATGGTCACGACATGGTTGCCCCGTCCGGTGAAGGTGGCGAGCGCGCCATGCGCCTGGCACTGGAGAGCCTGCCTAAAGACCGCAAGGTCAGCTACATCAACGCCCACGGCACCTCGACCCCGGTTGGCGATGTTGGTGAAGTCGAAGCCGTACGCCGTGTATTTGGTGAGGGCAGCACCCCGCCGATTTCATCGACCAAGTCGATGACCGGCCACGCACAGGGTGCCGCTGGCGCGCTTGAGGCTATTTTCTGTCTGCTGATGCTGGACAATGATTTTATCACGCCGTCGATCAACGTCGACGAGCTGGACCCGGCCATCAACGAGGGCGAGATTGCAACCGCCTATGTTGAAGATGCCGGTCTGGACAGCGTCATGACCAACAGCTTTGGCTTTGGCGGCACCAATGGATCGATGATCCTGAGCAAGTACAAAGGGTAACCGGATATGTCTGGAGCACTACAGGGCAAACGCGGCCTTATCATGGGCGTCGCCAACGAACGCTCGATTGCCTGGGGCATTGCCAAAGCGATGGCCGAAGCTGGCGCCGAACTGGCCTTCACCTATCAGGGCGAGGCCTTTGGCAAACGACTAGAGCCACTGGCGCAGCGTGTTGGCAGTGATTTCATGGTCGACGTTGATGTCACCGATGATGCGTCTTTGGATACGGCATTCGAACAGCTTGGCGCCCGCTGGCCCACGATTGATTTTGTGGTGCACGCGATCGCCTATTCGGACAAGAACGAGCTGACCGGCCGGTTCCTGGATACCAGCCGGGCCAACTTTAAGAACTCGCTGGATATATCGGCCTATTCTTTCATCGAGGTGGCCCGCCGGGCGCATCCCCTGATGGTCGACAATGGCGGCACATTGCTGACCTTGACCTATCAGGGCTCTAACCGGGTCTGCCCCAGCTATAACGTGATGGGTGTGGCCAAGGCGGCGCTGGAATCCGCAACCCGGTATCTGGCCAACGATCTGGGCCCCGAGGGCATTCGTGTCAATGCGATCTCACCCGGACCGATGAAAACCCTGGCCGGGGCTGCCATTGGTGGCGCGCGCAAGACCTATAAGCACACCGACCAGAACGCACCGCTGCGCTCAAACGCGACGCTGGAAGCGGTGGGCGGCACTGCGGTCTACCTGGCCTCAGATGCGGGGGCCTGCACCACGGGCGAGATTTTGCGGGTGGATGGTGGCTTCCATGTCTTGGGCATGCCGCAACCTGATCACCTGTAAATTCGATACAATAAAATATCATACAAGGGGGCGCCGCTTTGGCGCCCTTTTTCATTGCCCGCGATGCCATTCAGCCAAAGGCAATGAAATATGCCGCCAAGTTTCCAATGACAGATATCAGCGCCACCGCCTGCCAAAACGCAACTGGGTTTCGTTGCATCAGTGGCTTGGGGTGACGGTTCACCATCTCGGGGTTTGGGCGTTTCAGATCAGTTACGAACTCGGTCAGCCGATCATAGCGGGCTTTCGGGCTAACCTGCAGCGCCTTACTCAAAGCCCCGTCGACCCAGACCGGGATACGGTTATTGTGCTCTAACGCCGAGACATAGCTAAGCCGGGCAACATCGCGGGCCGAGTGAAACCCTTTGCCCTGATAGGGCAGTTTTCCGGTCAGCATTTCATAAGCGATGACGGCCAGCGAATACATGTCAGACAACCGGCTGGGCGGCTGCCCCATATGATATTCCGGCGCGATATAGTCAGCCGTTCCCAGTAGTGAAAACTGCTCGACCGGGGTTTCGACCTCGACAAGTCCGGCAACCCTGGACGAGCCAAAATCGATGATGTGCACGGTGCCGTCCAGATCGATCATAATGTTGTCGGGTTTCAAATCTTGATGGATAATTTCCTTGCGGTTAAAGGCCCTTAACCCGATCGACAGCTGTTCGATGATGCTGCGAACCCCCTGCAGGTCCGGTTCTGGCGTGTCGTCCATCCACTGGCGCAGCGTTTGACCCTCGATATACTCGGTCACGTAATACAGGCTGCGGCGCTGCCGAACCGGCTGTAACACCTTCAACACATGTGGGTTTGCGATCATCCGCCCCACCCATTCCTCGCGGGTGAACATCTCGATATAGGTCGGGTCATCCTGGTAATTCACCGAGGGCGTCTTCAGCGCCACCTGTTCACCGCTGATCATTTCAACGGCCAGATAGACCTGCGAGCGGCTGCTGGCGTGTAATTCCCGAACGATGCGGTAGCCTTCGAACTCCAGTCCCGGCGCCAGTTCAGGCGGGAACGGCAAAGCGGTCAGGCGTTTGAGATAGGTTTCCTCGTCCGGCCTTCCAGGGTCATCGGTGCGCACGATCTGACAAGTCAGGTTATCTGCGCTGCCATTGGCCAGGGCCTCGGCGACAATGGCGCGGGCGGCAGTGTCCAGGTCGTCCGGGGTTTCAGTGATCAGGCTGAGCATCCGCCCGTCCGCGATGTGATTGTGCACACCGTCAGTAGTGAAGATAAAGTAGTCCCCCGGCTGCACCGGGACCGTCAGATAGTCGACCTGCAAATCCGGGCTAAAGCCAACAGCCCTCGCCAGATACTCTTGTTTGCGTGAGATGCGCAGACTGTGGTCACTGGTCAGCACCTCAACCGCGCCATCGCGGGCCAGATAGATTCTGGAATCGCCAACATGAAACAGATAGGCGCAGGCTGATTTCAGAACCATCGCGGAAAACGTGCTGAGCATACCCCGATCAGACAGATAGTGCGTCACGTTCTGACTGTAGAGCCAGCGGTTCATCGCTGTCATAACCCGTTCAACCGAGGTCCGAACGGTCCAGGAATCATGGGTCGCATAATAGTCGCTGAGAAAGCTTTTGATGCAGGTTTCGCTGGCGGCCTTAGCGGCCTCGCTGGTGCTGACACCATCGGCAATCGCCATGGCTATGCCTTTGGTCATCAAATCCGGCCCCTCAGGAGTTAGTACACCATAGGAATCGTCATTGGTGTCCTTTTGTCCTCTGGTTGAGAACTGCCCGATGCTGATCTTGGGACCGCTTACCATTTATGTCTCCTGAAGGGGTCAGCCGCTGAAACCAGCATCGGGCAGGGATTTGGATTATACAACGTCGATCATCGTCACCGAGCCATCCGGCTCAATCTCGGCCATGGCACCCTTGGGATCCTGAAAGAAGATCAAGGTGGCGACAAAGGTGAACAGCGATGTTGCGGCGATAGTCAGAAAGAACACCTGAGGGCTGAACTGTGCATAGACCGTCAGAAACAGCACCCCGCCAACATTGCCAAAGGCCCCGACCATACCAGCGATCTGACCGGTCAGGCGCCGTTTGATGATCGGGATCACGGCGTAGACAGAGCCGTTGCCTGCATTGACAAAGATCGAACAGGTCAAGGTGGCAAAGACGGCGAACACAAGCCCTGTGTCTGCAGAAATCAGCGACATCAGCAGATAGCCACAGGCGGCCCCCCCTACCAGCACCAGCGAGATCCGGCGACGGCCAAAGGTATCACTTAGCCAGCCGCCCATTGGACGGGCAAACAGGTTGGTACCGGCAAATCCGCCGGCCAACAATCCTGCTGTGGCAACCGACAAATCAAACGTGCTCATCAGGTACAGGGGCAGCATCGACACAACCGCCAGCTCGCTCCCGAAGGTCACCATATAGGTCATGCCTAAGATCACCACCTGACTGAATTTATACTGGTGGATCTCAGGCACCGTCTGGGTGAACACTGTGTGATTGACCTGGTAGGCCTGCCGGATCTGATAGGCATAAAGCGCAGCAAGGAACAGATAGGCTCCATAGACAGCACCATCGGGCAGCAGGCCAACACCGGAAGGACCCAACTTCCAGGCCAGAATGCCCAGCGCCAGGATCATCGGTGCCTGCATCAGCAGATAGAGGACAAAATCCCACGGGCTGGTGACCTCAAGGGCGCCGGATTTCTTGGGCTTGAAATAGGTCGCCCCCTGCGGCGTATCGGTAACCGAGATATAATAGATCGCCCCATAGATCATGGCGACAACACCCGTTAACGCGACTGCAAGGCGCCACCCCTCATCGCCACCAAATATCAAGGCAACCGAGGGCAAGGCAACGGCCGCCGCTGCCGAGCCAAAGTTACCCCAGCCCCCATATATCCCCTGAGCAAGCCCAACCTGCTTGGCAGGGAACCATTCGCTGATCATCCGGGCGCCAACGACAAACCCGGCACCCACAAACCCCAATAGAAACCGGGTCAAGGCCAGCATGGCAAAACTTTGGGCGGCGGCAAACATCAGACAGAGCACACCGGAGATGACCAGCAAGGCAGAGTAGACACGTCTGGGTCCCAACCTATCGACCAACATGCCAACCACGACCCGCGCCGGAATGGTCAACGCCACGTTCAGGATCAGGATCGCCCTGACCTCTTGGTCTGTCAGCCCCAGTGTGACCTGGATAGAGGTCATCAGCGGCGCATGATTGAACCACACAAAGAAGCTAATGAAGAATGCTATCCACGTGAGATGCAAAACGCCTGTACTGCGGTCTCGGCGGAAGATGTTGATACCTGTTGGGCTCGGAAGTGCCATAAGAAACCTACTCTCATTGGTCAGATCGGGTATCTGAGCCGCTATCTGTGGCACTGCTCCGGTTCAATTGGGCAGATCTAAATGACACAGTTGAGAAGGTAGGAAAGCCGGGGATATGCCCCTTTGCGGGGCACTTTGCACAATTATTGGGCTAACAGCATCCAAGATGAGGGCTTTGGGCGTGTGACACCTGATAGCGTTGAGACCAGAGGATAGATCATCAACGCTATCAACAATGAAGGCCTGTCGCCCAAACCCGCCGCGCCCAATAGCCGGATCACGCAGCCTATTGGTTTAGAACGCCTATCCAGCCTCCAAGTGAACGATTTGGTCAAAATGTCGCCGTGTAATCTGCTGCTGAGGCAGCCTGACCTCGTCCTTATCCAGTATATTGAATGATGGCTTGCCTAAGTAGGAGGGCGGCAGAACCATGAAGCGCAGAAAACTGGTCATCGCATGATCGGCGCTGGCTTCAGCCCGAACTGGAAAATTTGCCGTTTCAAACCAGGCCCGACCCGGGGTCGCGATATGCAAATGTTCATCTCCAACAACCGAAAGCTCTCCAACCGTCAAAAACCGAAGTCCGTCCCCTGGATGAATATGGCGAAAGGCAACAGCACTTGGTGGGAATTTAACCTCATCCATGCGAAGCAAAACGTCTGAAGACCCTGAGGGCACTGGCAAGGAGACTTGCCCATGCCCCTGAGCCTGTTCAACCGGTGCATCGTGGGACAAATCAAACCGAACCCAATGCGTCTTTGCCGTTCCGGCGACTTCAAACGTATCACCCTTGCGAAGGAGAGCGCCGCCTCCTTGTTTAACTTTGTCTCCATTGATCAAGAGAGAGCCATGAAAAAGCCGCAACCCGCCAAAGGCGTGTGCAAAGTGCTGGAGGCCATCGCTACCTCCGCTGCCGGATGAAACCGAAAGAAAGTAAGTCGTCACGTCTGCCCCTCAGTAAAATCAATTTAGTGGAGTATCCCCGGAAAAAATCGACACGACAAGTAACGTAGGGTAAATATGTGAAAAAGAGATTATTCCGGTTCGTCGTCGATGATTTTGATCATAAGTTGAGAACCTTACCCCACCTATATTGGACGTCAGGCCAAAATGGTGTCACAGCATTGCGCATTTTGTCAGTCTCAACATCGCCCGCGTAATCAAGAATACCCTTCTTGTAACTCTGGCGCGCTCGTGACGCAGTTAACCAGCGGTCGACCTGCGGTGTATGACGGTCCCACAATCCCGAAAACCCCAGCCGGTCAAGACGGTCCACATAGGAAACAAGGGCCACATCCGCGAGACTATAGCACGTGCCCAACAGCCAGGGGCCACGGTCCAAGATCGTTTGCATATCGTGAAACAGGCTGCGAAGGATAAAAAATGCTGCGTCTACATGTGGCGATTCCAGACCCAGGTTGAACAGATCGCGGCGCTTGGCTCTTGCTGCCGGGTTGGGCATGCGCAGGATCGCGGCCTCTGCTTCTTCGGGCGTCTTGGCAGCACGAATCCGACTGCGCCCCACAGTGGAAAACGTCATCGTGTTGATGGCTGCATGGACATCGATGCAGCGTGCCAACCACATACGTGCCCGAGCACTGTCCTGCGGGTTTTTGGGCATCAAACGGGGACCGGTCCCCAAGTCATCAATATACTCAAGAATTACGCTGGATTCGACAACCACAAGACCGCCATCCACAAGCGTTGGCACGACGCCCTTGGGATTAAGCCGCAAATATTCAGGCCTGTGCTGCTCTCCCTTGGTCAGGTTAATGGGATGACTGTGCCATTCAAGGCCCTTTTCACTCAGCCCGATACGGACCTTAGCTGAACAGACACTTGTTGTACCGTGAGAGAGCTCTAACATTTGGGGCTTCCACATCCTTGGACTGTTCTTAGCGTTTCGGAATACCTGTTTTGTCGTCGTCAGGCGCATCACGCATCGTCACCCCGTCAACAAGCACAAAAACAATAGAACAAGGTTCAGTCCCGCGATTGGACCAGGCATGATTGGTGCCACGTTGAACCACCATGTCCCCGGCTTTGAGCAAGATCTCGTCCTCATCCATCATCATGTAAATCTCGCCCGACAGCACGATGCCGTAGTCGACTGAATTTGTCCGGTGCATAAACGGATGGCGCGCATTCTCGACAATATTGGCGGCGGCGCCCATTTCAGCAAATGCTGACTTACCATCCAGTTTTGCCAATACCTCGGGGTCTTCGGGCAGGAACTCAACACAGCGAAAGACACTGCCATTTTCCGGCGGATGCAGGATGAACGGACCTGTGCAGGTTTCAGTCGGCCCATCGTATTCCGCCGGCGTTCCGTCAGACAGCCAGAAATTGGTCAGCGTCACCCCCGGACGATTGGGCCGTTGCAGAACTTGGGTCGCGATCTCATCGCTTTCGACGATAGCAACGCCCATGTCATCGTGTCCGGTGACCACTCTTCTAAAGCTTCGGGCCATGGTATTTCCTTTGATGTAGGGACTTATGTCTGCGCCGGGGCGCGTGATTTTTCGAACAGGATAAGCGCGATAAATGCCGCCGCCCCTGCCAGTGCTGTGAATGGGCTTTGGAACAGCAGGGCCAGTCCACTGGCCCCTGCCACGATCCGCAATAGCGGGCTTATCGGTTGATAAAGGCAGCCGATCACCGCGATCGAAATCGCTGCAATGCCAGCAAATCCAGTGACCCAAGCCGTCACAATATCCAACACAGTGCCTTGCATCACCAAGCCAGGCCCAAAGATAAAAGCAAACGGCAACACAAAGCTGGTCACCGCATAAGAGGCCGCGGTCCAGCCGACCTTATTGATATTGGCATCCGCAATGCCGCCCGCAACATAGGCTGCCAAGGCCACCGGAGGTGTGATTGTCGATATGCAACCGTAATAGAATACAAAGAAGTGGGCCGACAGAACCGGTACGCCCAGCTTGACCAAGGCAGGGGCCACGACCGTGGCCAGGATCAAATAGGCGGCTGTGGTCGGCAGACCCATACCCAGGATAATCGAGGTGATCATGGTGAAAAACAGCGCCAGAAACAGCGACCCGTTAGAGGCCACATCGATCAGCAAAGCGATCTTTGACCCCAGACCGGTGATCCCCAGAATACCCGAGATAATCCCCGCCGCCGCACAGGCCGCTGATATGGTCACCACGCTGCGCCCGCCTTCGGAGACTCCGCTAGCAATTTTACCCAGCAGCTCGCGATCGATACCGCGGCGTTGCACAATAACCGATCCTATAAGCACCGCCATCGCCCAGAGCGACGCCTTGAACGGTGAATATCCCTTAAGCATCAAGGCAATCAGAATACCAAAGGCCGCCATGAAGGGGATACCCTGCAAGAGAACCTGGCCAATGGATCGGCCATCCGCCTGATTTTCAGGACTGGCGGTGATGCCATTTTTGATCCCTTGCAAGTGCACAACCGCAAAGGCTGACCCAAAAAACAACAGCGCCGGCAGCAGCGCGGTGGCCATCACGGATGTGTAGGGAACACCGACAATCTCGGCCATGATAAAGGCCGCAGCTCCCATGACGGGCGGCATCAGCTGGCCACCGGTTGATGCAACAGCTTCTATCGCGCCGGCTTGATGAGGGGCGTAGCCTTCGCGCTTCATCACCGGGATAGTCACAACACCGGTCACCGCGACATTGCCGGCCGCCGATCCGGACACCATGCCGATCAAGGCAGAAAACATCACCGCGGACTTGGCACTTGCAGCACGCATACCGCGGGTCAGCCGCACTGAGACCTGAAAGAAAAAGTCCCCTGCGCCAAGGCCGGACAGCAGCGCACCAAAGATGGTGAAGACAATGATGTAGGTGGCCGCCACCCCTACAGGGATGCCGTAGATGCCCTGTGTGTCGGTGGTCAGGAACAGCACAATGCGTTCGAACCCATAGCCGCGCCCATATAAGACGCCGGGCAAATAGGGGCTTAGGAATGGATAGCTAAAGAATACCAAGGTGATCACAGCTAGAATCAGCCCGACGCCACGTCGCGCCGCCTCAAACACGACAGCCACCAACACAGCACCCGCATAAAAGTCGCCGGTTTCAGTCAGCCCGCCGCTAAAGGCGATAGCCTTCCACCGGGTCAGCATCCACCAACTGGCCGAGATCGTCGCTGCGATCAGGCCAAGACTCATCACTGTATTTGCCGCGCTGCCGTCCAGTTTCGGGGTTGCCGGCTTAAGAATAAACAGGATCGAAAAAGCAAACATCACATGGGTCAGCCGCATCGGCATCGTAGAGACCGCGATCACCCCCGACACGATTAGCAAGTGATACAGACCAAGCCCAATGCCTGCCCAAAACAGCAGTTTTTCTTTGCGTAGAAGTCGCATTCAACAGAGTACCGTCTATGAAGTTGAAATGCGCTGACCCGGCCTCATCGGCGACAGGTCAGCAAGGTTTACGTTACTTGTTAAAGTAACGCACAGCACCTTCGTGCAATGGAATGGCAAGATTAAGGGTCATTGCCGGGTCCATCTGGCGGGCGCTGGCATTCTCGGCCTTCAGCTCATCCAGATGGTCAAAGATGGCCGCTGTAATCTTCTCAGCGATATCTGCATCCATTGAACTTGGAACAACCAACATATTGTTGACCCCGATCAACTGCCCGGCGTCAGGTGTTCCATAGACATCCGCAGGCACATCCACCGCCGCAAACGCGCCGTTCGTGGCTAGGGCCTCGTCCATAATTCCGTCCGAGAACGATATGAATTTCAGTGAATGACCCGCCGAGGCCTGCATAACTGCACCCGCAGGAAACCCTGACAACGCAAAGGCGGCGTCCACGTTGCCGTCGGTCAACTGACTGAACCCATCCGAGTACGACAGGAAGCTGGGAGTGAAATCATCCAGCGTCATGTCATGCAGGGGCAGCAAGAAGTTCATGAACCCCAGTGTCCCACCACCAGCGGGACCAATGGCAACGCGCTTGCCCTTAAGGTCCTCAATTGTCTCGATTTCAGAATCGCCCATTACGACCATGTGCAAAACACTGGGGTGCAGTGCAGCGACGGCGTTAAGTTCAATGGCACCCGATTTATAGGGACCTTTGCCTTTGATGGCCAAGACCGCCAGGTTATTGTTGGTGATCGCAATCTCAACTTCGCTTGTTCCAATCAAACGAGGGTTCTGCACCGAACCACCAGTAACGATCGGGACCATTGAAATCTCATCACCAGCATATTTGTTGACGCGGTTAGATATGCTCTGGCCCATCGGATAAAAAGCGCCCCCAACACTTGCCGTTCCCATGCGCAACTCTTCCGCCTGGGCCACGCTGCCAGACAACACCGCAACCGCCGCTGCAACTTTTAGAATCTTGAACATTTTTAGTCCTCCCTTGCGATGGCAGGATAAACGACAAAAAGCTCTTGTAAATATTTTATCGACTTTTTGTTGAACTTGGCCAAAAAATACGCGAAAACGACAAATAGAGCGAATAAGCAGAAAACCGGAGAGTGCCCCGATGCGCGAGAACCATTTTGAAGACGGCAAGTACTGGGTAAGCCCCTATAATTTCGTACCAGAAGTGCGCAAAAATCTGCTGTTACCGCCCAAAGTTCAAATCCACGATGCGACCTTGCGCGATGGTGAACAGACCCCGGGTGTCGTCTTCTCGATCGATGATAAGATCCGCATCGCGACAAAAATGGACGAAATCGGCATCGAACGGATCGAAGCAGGAATGCCGGCTGTTTCACCGCAAGATGCCGAAGCGATCAAGGAAATCTCTAAGCTTGGTTTGAAGTCCAAGATCTTTACCTTTGCGCGGGCGATGAAAAAAGACATCGACATGGCACTGGAATGTGGCGCCGACGGCGTCATCATCGAGGTGCCCATCGGATATCCAAAACTGGTCACTCAGTTTGGCTGGACCTGGGAAGACGTCTTTAAGAAAAGCCGTGACGTGATCAACTACGCCAGAGAACAAGGCCTATATGCCGTGTTCTTTCCCTACGACACAACGCGCGCGCGCCCGGATGATCTGACCAACCTGTGCAAGGCGGTGATGAACGAATCCCCACCCGATTCCATCGGTATCGTCGACACCATGGGCTGCGCGACGCCTGAAGCGATCAAATACATGGTGCGTTGGGTCAAGGACATGACCGGCCTGCCGATAGAGATCCACACTCACAATGATTTTGGCATGGGCGTCGCAACCGAATTGGCTGCCGTTACGGCCGGGGCGGAAGTGGTGCACAGCTGCGGCAACGGGCTGGGCGAGCGTACAGGCAACGCCGCGTTGGAAGAGCTGATGCTGGGGCTCGACCTACTGTACGGCTATGACACGGGCTATCATTTCGACAAACTGCCGGAACTGGGCGACCTGCTATCGCAGCTTTCCAATATCCCTATCGCACGTAACAAACCGGTTCTGGGCACTGGGAATTTCATTCGCGAGTCGGGAATTGGCATTCAATATGTAATGCACGACCCGCTTGTCATGTTTGGCACCCACCCATCCCTGACAGGTCGCGCAGGCGAAGTTGTCTTGGGTAAGAAAAGTGGTAAGGCCTCGATCACATACAAACTGGAAGAGCTGGGCCTTGGCGAGGTTACCGACGAGCAATCAGCCGAGATTTTGGATAGCGTAAAACAAAAGGGCATCCAGAAACGTGACATCCTGGACGATGCAGAATTCATTGCCATCGTCACAGAAGTCCGCGCGGCGTGACCCGTCCTAGTACCCATACCGTGCTGCCAAGATAGCATTTCAGCACAAAACGGGGCCCAATTGTACGTATTCGATGCATTGGGCCCAGCTTTGTGCAATAAATCCCAATCAGACTGCTATGATTTGTTGAAATTGCCCGAAAAGTCGATATTTTACCACCATGAACATAAGCGATGTACCCAGCAGACCTAGCGAGTCCAAGTCCGACAGCTCGGCGACCCATCGGGCGTATACGGAACTGCGCCGGTTGATCTTGACTGGCCAGTATAAGCCGGGCGAAAAACTCAAGATTGAGACGTTGCGAAAGGCACTGAATACCGGTGCGTCGCCAATCCGTGAGGCTCTTAGCCTTTTGACCTCGGATCAATTGGTCGAACGTTTGGACCAACGCGGGTTCCGGGCCGCCGAAGCCGGACGCAAAAACTTCGAGGACATTTTGAAACTTCGCTGCACGCTCGAGGACATGGCGCTGCGTGAAAGCATCGCAAATGCCACTGAGAGTTGGGAAGAAAACCTAGTCCTTTGCCATCATCGGATGGTGCGCGGCTCTCGCGATGACATCGAAGAGTTCGAGGCGAGGCATAAAGCGTTTCATATGGCCCTGCTCGCTGGCTGTAACTCGCCCATTCTGCTGCGTTATTGCAGCCAGCTTTACGATCTTAATGTTCGGTATCGCTACCTGGCTTTGCAATCCAATAATTACCTGAAACGGGATATTCCAAAAGAGCATCAGGATATTATGGATGCGGCAATCGCCCGAAATCCTGATCTTGTGTCGGAACGTCTGCTCAACCACTACCGCCAAACTGGGGCATTTCTGACCGGACTATTAGCCGGAACTCTTTAGATGGGTTTCTGGCTCGACACTGTCAGACCATGACATCCTAGCTGGACAGTAATCCCTACAGAAGTCGAACCATAGCCCCTTTGTTACATCAGCCTAACGCAACAAAACACCAACATGACGACACTTTCGCACTGACTTGAACGTACCCCATTTCTGCTAACCCAAACTGGAGAAAAAGATGTTTTCAAGACGCAGGTTTTTACAGACGACGGCTGCAGTTGCCGGGACCATTACCGTGTTACCGCAACTCGCGGCCGCAGATGGCCATTCCATGCATTTTGCAGATGGATCGATCAACGTGATCCCGGTTGCGCATGCCTCATTGGTTATCGAAACCCCCATGGGCGTGATCTATGCTGACCCGGTGGGCGATCCGGCGTTATACGCTGATTTGCCCCCCGCCGATCTGGTGCTGATTACGCACCATCACGGCGACCATCTCAACAATGAAACACTGGCCGCAGTGATGGGCGAAAATACCACTCTGATCTCGAACAAAGGCGCGCAGGAAAAGATGGCTGCCGACATGGCCCCGCGTGCACAAGTTATTGCAAACGGCGAGACGACAGCATTTGGCGACATCGGCATCGAGGCAATTGCCGCCTATAACACAACAGAAGGTCGCCTGAAGTTCCACCCGCAAGGGCGCGACAACGGCTATGTTTTGACGATTGGTGGCACCCGTGTCTATCTCTCCGGTGATACCGAAGATGTACCCGAGATGCGGGCGCTACAGAATATTGACGTTGCCCTGCTGTGCATGAATTTGCCCTTCACCATGGACATCAACGCAGCCGCCAGCGCAGTGGCCGAATTCAAACCTGCCGTTGTCATCCCCTACCACTACCGGGGCAAAGACGGCGGTACCCAAGATCCCGTGGCCTTTGCTGCTTTGTTAGACAGCTCGATCAAAGTTCAGCAGGGCAATTGGTACGGTTAAACCCTGAGGGTGAAGAGGTGCCTGTGAAAACAGAAATTTCCCATCAGGCTATCTGAAGCAGATCCTGAAGACGTCTGCGTGATACGATGCCACGCTTACCATGCACTGCCTGACACACCTCATCGGGCGGTGCATTCTAGTGGCAACAATACACCGGTTTTCCCGCATTGCGTGATCAAGACCACTGGCCCATGTCCGGCACTTAGCACGCAGCCATAGTCTCCTCTAACTCCCGCCAGTGTTGCAGCCAATCCTGACCACCCAAGGCATCGGACAAAGGTTGCAGCTGTTTTTCACAAGCTTTCCACCGATCCAGACCTTTGATGTTGATTTTCTCGCGCACTTGCATCGTTGATGCCGTGTGAACGGCGCCACTGCCCCGTTCCGGGCTTAGACAAGTCTCCTGCCAGGGCAATCCGGCATGATCGATCAATGCGCGGATCTGTTGGTCAGGCGACTGCACCAGCGCGCGATAAGACTGCATGCGCATTTTCTTTCCAAGTTTTTGTGAGAAACTTTCTGCTGAGCGGTACACTTCGCGCGTCATCATTCCAATCCACGGCAAGCATGCCGAAAATTCATTTTTCTCACCGTAAAGCGTTGAAAAATTAGACAGTCCCACATCCAGAGGATGGCGCATCATGAATAGGAATCTTGCATCTGGCAGCAAATATTGCGCAATTCCCATGTTGAAACAATTGAGTGGTAACTTATCAATTATCACCTGGTGCTTATTTGGTAATCCATTGAATGCGTTACCGAAATAACTACCGCGCAAGGCTTTGATCTGCGCGTCAGATCGACTTTCCAACCACTGCCAAAGGTTCTGGTCCGGACTTAGGGAGTTATGCATGAAAGTTGCTATCAGAGACAGTGCACAGCTTTCACCCACGCTACCTACTTGATCATGCCGCATCAGGATCCGTTCCACCAAGGTCGTACCCGACCGAGGCAACCCGCAAACAAAGATCACACGTGGGTCTTGCGAAGTTTTGTTTGTATGTTTCTTGGGCCGAAAATGCGCGACTTGATCATCCACCCTCTGCTTCACCGTATCAAAGTCAAACTCTCGGTTTTGGGACGTTTTTGCGCGCGCAAAATGCTGAAATGCAGCAGTGTAATGACCTGAAGCCGCTTCGACTTGACCAAGCGTGTTGGACGCCAGAGCTTGCGCCTCTGCCGGCAGCTTATTTGACTTGTCGAACTTCCGCAGCAGCGCAACCCATTTCGAATTCCGCCGGAGTGGCACCATCTCGTTCAGATGGTACATCGCCCACACTTGATTGGGGTCCAGTTT
>ENA-OSET01002040-OSET01002040.1-sediment-metagenome-genome-assembly--contig:-NODE-2040-length-20012-cov-6.264209_pt1 | contig 20012 bp, 20 predicted proteins | sample MGYA00237882_ERZ534229 | MGnify/ENA primary metagenome ERZ534229 (study PRJEB26408, sample SAMN06266212) | sediment metagenome | isolation source: Hudson Canyon methane seep mesocosm | place... | reverse complement strand
CAACGACGTCAAGTTGGAGGCCAGCAAGAATGGTCCATGCTAGAGCGGTGACTCAAAAAATGCTGATCACCTTCTTATGCATTGCTTGCTATTCAAAGTCCGCAAGGTCCGCAGAGCTGCCTATCAACTTATCAAATTGATGGTCTTTGCGCGAGCGTCCGCTTTCGGGAATATTCAAGCTGATCGCCATTGGTAGGCGAAGGTCGGCTAAGGGCCGTTCTAGACGTAGACCATACCGGCATCAAAGGTCTGCTTTGTCTCGATAGTAGGCCGTAAAACACATCTCGGTAATTATAAGGTGCCCTTAAATTCTTGCGGTTGATGATATTGAAAGGTTTCTTTTGATCATAAGGAGATATCCAAATTTAGATTTCGATTTGTTCCGCAATTCTCCATGCATCATCTTATGCCCTTTTGACGATTAATGCAGCTTGGAAACAAGTATATGCCATAAGATATGCGCCACCCATGATGATGAGGGGAAAAATTACAACAAAACGCCTACTGCTGAATTAGAATGTCAATATAATCCTGAGGCTTGCTGCCAAAAACAGACGGTTTCAAAATTAGTACATATGGCATATAAAGGAGTTCAACCTAGAATGGATGGCGCCGATAAATCATGGCTCAAAATAAGAATCTCGATGAGATCGAGAACTCAATCAAAAATCGCCATCGGCGTGCAGAGGGATTTGCCCATCTAGGACATTGGCAGTATTCTATCGAAAGTAAGGTTCTAAATTCTTCAGACGAAATGAATAGAATTTATGGCTATGATCCCATTATTTATCAGTTGACGATGGAAACGAAAATGTTTTACAGCGGCCATAATAAACTTTCCTGACGTCATACACGCCTGATTTGAATGACTCAAGACGATGACATGGAGGCTCAATTATTAATAAAATAAGGTGGAGTATGTTTAATGACGAATTGACATAAACTCATTATTGCAAAGTGTCGATATCTATGTATCATACCTACTCATACTTATACATAATTATTCAATATTAGCTAAACATATAATCAATATGGAGTATATAAAGTGGATCTAAAATCAGAGAAAGCAAGATCTCAGGTAGTAGGGATAGTTAAAAAAGCTCGTGATGCGCAAAGTAAAATTAATAACTACACTCAAGAGCAGGTTAATGAACTAGTAACGTCAATCTGCTGGTCTGTAGTGAAACAAGAGCGTGCGGAAGAATTGGCAAAATTAGCGGTTGATGAAGGTGAATTTGGTAATTATGACGACAAAGTTACTAAAATCAAGAATCGCTGCATAGGCACTCTGGCAGATATGGAAGAAGTTAGAACGGTTGGTATTGTTGAAGAAATTCCGGAAAAAGGCTTGATAAAAATTGCTAAGCCCGTTGGGGTTATAGCCGCGTTAATTCCAACGACAGGGCCAGATGCTACTCCACCACTCAAAACGCTATTAGCGATTAAAGGCCGTAATGCTATCATTGTAGCAGCGCATCCTCGAACACAAAAAACAACTGAACTAGCGGTTAAGTTTATGCGTGAGGCATGTGAAAAAGTAGGAGCCCCGGCAGACTTAGTTCAGGTCATCGAAAAACCTTCATTAGCAAAAACTCAACATTTAATGCAACAGGCGGATCTTGTGGTTGCCACAGGTGGCGCCGCTATGGTAAATGCAGCATATAGTTCTGGCACACCTGCTTATGGTGTTGGCGTCGGTAATGCTGTGCACATAGTTGATGAAACGGCTGATTTGGAAGATGCGGCCAATATGATCTCGTTTGCACAAAAGTTCGACTTTAAAACAAGTTGTTTAGCTGATAATGCCGTCATAACACATTTATCTGTTTATTCTGAAATGAAAGAACGCTTAAATAATCTTGGTGGTTATTTTTGTAATAATGACGAAAAAGCGGCATTACAAAAAGTGATGTGGCCAGATCCTGAAAGTCATATTCCTGCTTTAAATGTAATTGCAAAACCAGCTACTCATATTGCTCAATTAGCAAACATAAATGCACCTCTAGATTGTACGTTTTTGGTTATAGAAGAAACAGGTACTGGGCCAGATTACCCTTTTTCTGGTGAAAAATTATCATCCGTTTTAGCACTTTATAGTTATGAAGATAATATTGAAAATGCTATCCAACTGGTAAATGCCATAACTGACTACCAGGGGCAAGGACATACCTGTGGTATTCATACCAAAAATGATGCACATGCTATGAAGCTTGCTATGGAAACTAAAACTGGCAGAGTCATGATCAACCAAAATTTGAATGAAGGGGCCGGTAGCCCACGTAATGGCTTACCCTATACTCTTAGCCTAAGTTGTGGAACATGGGGAAAGAACATCACGACTGAAAATGTGAATGCCCGCCATATGGTTAACCTAACTTGGGTATCCAAGACAATTAAACCCAGCTCAATTAATAATGACTTATTATTTGGATCGCATTGGGAAAAATATGGCCAGTAACTAACACCTTACCGATAGGTTATACGTTGAAATTACTTCCACTTCTATTATAATTAAGCATATTAATGGATATTTTGGGCGCCATGTCAAATTTGAAAAAATTTCTTACCATCACGGAAGCAGCGGGTTATTTGAAGGTTAGTAAAACATCGCTAAGGCGATGGACTAATAATGGTGGCTTGCCCTGTTATCGTGTTGGTCTCAGGAATGAGCGACGATTTCTATTAAGTGATCTAGTTGTCTTCATGTCAGACTCTAGCAAGTCCATTTCGCAGGATGACAGTTCTTCTATCGTGGCGTTATCTAAATATAATCAACCGCGTAAACATGTATGTACTTATTACAAAAGTTCACGAGACCAATGGCAAAAATTTCGAACATTTTTTCTTGAGCATGTTAATAATCCAAAGTCGAAAGTTGTTTATATTTTCGCGGGAGAAGAGGCAGACGTCAAAAACTTGATAAAATTTGAGGGTCTTAACCCTGATGATTTGATCGAAAGAGGATTATTAACGCTTTGTTCTACAAATGAATCATATTTGTTAGGCAGAGAATTTGATATTGATCGGATGCTCAATTTTTGGAAGGAAATTATTAAAGATGCCACAAAAGGAGGAATCAAAAAACTTCTTCTGACTGGTGAAATGGGGTGGGCAAGTAGTGGTGCTAAGGGGTGTGAGCTCCTTATTCCTTATGAAGAGGCACTAGATAATTTTTTGCAGGGTCACGCTTGGGTGACGGTGGTGTGTCAGTACCCAGTCCACCAATTCTCTGGTTCTATTGTGTATGATAACCTTTGCATTCACACTCAGATTCAATAACCAGAGAAACTTCAAATGTATGCGGAATCTAGTTATGTCGACCAGATATTTCGTTTTCTCCATAGAATTTGGATACTATATCTAGTGGCTATTTGCATTAAGTGCATAGCCCGTTAAAATAATTAATAAAATTGTTTGCTATTGCATATTTAATTTTCAACGGAATATCCTTAAGTACTTGTTTAATCAAATAGATAGCCGAAAGCCCATCATTTCAGATGGCCTGTATACTAGTATATTGTGATTATAGTTAGAGCAATTTATTTCTTCAACATACTGCTCAATGCACCTGCAGCAACAATCATAGGTGACAACACGGGGCTGAAGGGAGGGGAATAGGCCAAATCAGCATTTTCCATATCATAACAAGTTAATGCTCCGAGTAATGCAGTTGCAGCGATGTCAATCATTTTATCTGATGCACCTTGGCCTATAACTTGCCCGCCTAATAATTGACCATTTTTTTTATCGGCAATCAATTTGACGATTACCTCTTTGCCGCCAGGATAATAACGCGCCTTATCATTCTTTTTGACCGTAACTGATTTTGGTGTAAACCCTAATTTTTTTGCGGCTGTTTCTGAAAGCCCTGTTATCGCGACATTTAAATCGAATGTTTTAAATATTGATGTGCCTAATGTACCTGGAAAATGGGCATTACCTCCTGCGGCATTATCACCAGCAACCCTACCTTGTAAATTTGCAATATCACCTAAGGGTACCCAGGTGATTTCACCAGAAACCCTATCGATGGTTTCGCAGCAATCACCAGCGGCATAGATATGTTCTAAATTTGTTTCCATTTTAGTATTTACTTTAATAGCGCCTGTTTCACCAATTGTAATACCACCTTTTTTAGCCAATTCAATATTTGGTTTAATACCAATTGCTAGCACAATAAGGTCAGTTTCAACTAGACGGCCAGATTCTATTTCAATAGAGCACGCCCTACCATTTATTCCATTAATATTTACAAGCCCATCATTTAATATGATTTCAACGTTATTCTCAATTAGATGATCATGAACCAGTTGCGCCATCTCTGGATCAAAGCGCGGTAAAATGCGATCCAGTTTTTCGACCAATGTTGTTGCTATACCCAACTCATGGAATGCTTCAGAAAGTTCTAAACCAATGTAACCTGCACCAATTATTATCACTTTTTTAGGCTTAGTCGAATCTATAGTGTATTTAAGTCGATCAAGTTCTTCAATAGACCTTAATGTAACCACACCTTGCAAATTGACTCCTTTTACAGGTGGGACAATTGCTCGCGCACCAGTCGCCAAAATGAGCCGATCATAACTAATTGTTTTTCTCGTATCCGTTTTCAGGTCTTTAACGGTTAACTGCATAGATTTGTAATCAATACTCTCTACATAGTGTTGTGTTTCAACGTTAATACCATCTCTTTTAAATTCTTCTGGCTTACGTATTACTATTTCATCTCGATTTGGAATTATTCCACTAAGTATATAAGGTAAACCGCAGGCTGAATAAGAAACTTCGGCCTCATCTTGATAAAGAATAATCTCAAGATCTGGGTTAGTTCGATGAGCCTTTGCTGCCGCCTTTGTACCCGCAGCAACGCCTCCAATAATAATTAATCGCATAATTTCTCATTTTAGTTATTGTAACCAGTGGCCATCACCCGCAAAAAAAGCAGGCTCACCACCGGTATGAATGAAAATGACTTTGCTATAGTCTTTGAATTCATCACGTTTGACACCGTCCAGATACCCGGCCATCGCTTTACCGGTATAAGTGGGATCTAATAATATTCCTTCCGTTCTAGCAAGCAATTCAATCGCTTGTTTACCCTCAATACTAGGCAATCCATACCCATCACCAATAAACCCACCCTGTACAAGGACATCTTCCATCTTGAATTTTAAATCATAACCCAGTAATTCTGCTGCTTCGGTTGCTAGCTTAGCCACTTGATAGCTAACTTCCTTAGGTTCACGGCTAACACTGTAGGCCTCCAACTTCCAAGGTAATTCTAGTAGTTTGATACCGAGCAACCAACCTGCGTAGGTTCCTCCGGAACCTAGCGCGAGAACAATCGCATCCGGTTCGCAACCTAATTTATTACATTGTTTATTCATTTCAATCACAGCGAGTACATGTCCTAGCACCCCCATTGCACAAGCTCCACCTCTAGGGATTTGATAGGTTCTACGGCCTTGGCCGTTCAACTTATTTGCGATGTTAACGATAAATGTATCTACTGAAGCGCGATCATTATCTCGGGTAAATTCACATTCAGCACCTAGCATCTGGGTTACACGATAGTTTCCATCATTGTTTAATGGCGGTTCGCCCCAGTAAACCGCTGTACAATGCATTCCCGCATAAACTGCTGCTGCTGCAGTTGCACGAACGTGGTTGGATTGGATTCCCGCGCCAGTCACTAAAGTATCTGCCCCCTTTGCTAAAGCGTCTGCAAGCATAACTTCCAAGCCACGAACTTTATTTCCACCTAGTCCGAAACTAATCAGATCGTCTCTTTTGAGCCAAATTTCAGGTCCACCAATCTTCTTCTGAAGTTTATTGGCTACAATTAAGGATGTGGGGAACTCTCCTAATGCAACCCGGGGGATTCTTTGAATTATATCTGCACTTATTGACGCTTGGGCTCGCCTGGTTTTTTTTGACATTTAAATTAATCAGAGTAATTAATACTATTAATAATAAGATCAGTCATCTCTGCGCAGACGCCAGTACTCTTTTCAAGTTTAAAAAAACCTTCTATCTCATTCGTTGTAAATCTTTTAGAAATAATTTGGTGAGCAAAGATGACTTCCTTAAAGCTTAGTTCTTGTTCACTTGCCGACATAGATGCCTTGTAAACTATCTCATGAGCGCTTTGTTTGCCTATTTTTTGCGCTAAAGCAAGCATAATTGTTTCAGCGTGAATAAAACCTTTCGTAGCATGGATGTTTTCAAGCATTTTTTTAGAATTAACCTGTAAAGACTCTAGTAGATTGGTCAGTAAATAAAGAGATTTTCCTGCAAACATAGTGGCCTCTGGAATTATTAGCCACTCACTTTTCCATGACCGACCATCACGTTCATGATCGTGTACTAAATTTTCGAGCATATGAGCGGCATGGTGACGTACTGTTTTAGATAATGTACCCAGGTGCTCGGATATTTCAGGGTTCTTTTTTTGCGGCATAGTAATGCTACCGATCGTGCCATCAACAAAGCCTTCGTTAAGTTCCCCAATTTCAGGGCGTTGTAGGTTGTAAATTTCCTGACCAATACGATCACCTGTAGAAGTAATCATGGCTAGAATATTTAACCACTCAGATAGCCTGTCGCGAGTCGATGTCCAAGAAATTAGCGGTGAATTTAAATTCAGCCTTTTCGAAAAAGTTTTTCTTACCTCTAATGCTTCTGGACCCAATGAAGAAAGACTTCCAATACCGCCCGCTAGTTGTACTACTTCCAGGCGATGTTCAATTTCTAGAAGTCGCTGACGGTGTCGATCAAATTCATCCAACCAGGTAGCTACTTTATAACCGAAAGTAATTGGAATGCCTGGTTGGCCATGGGTCCGGCCACACATTATTGTATTTCGGTGCTCTTTAGCTAGTTGAATAAGTAATTTTTCTATTTCTATTATATCGACGATATACGAACGTCTAACTTTGGATAGTACACACGACATATAAGTATCTGTAACATCTTGCACCGTAACCCCATAACATAACCATTCCCCCTCATTTTGTCCGCAACGATGTTTAATGGCATTAATCAGACCAATAAAGGAATGATTGGTTTTTTTGAAATCAGCCGCCACTTCTAATAATAGCTTTTCATCTACAGTCAATGAGTCATAAGTTCTTCTAATATCTATAGCAGCTTTTTTTGGAATTAATTTAAATTCCGCCTGAACTTCTGCAAGAATAACCATTATTTCTATCCAACCACGAATACGATTAGTTTCAGAAAAATGAGTACGTATTTTAGGCGTATTCCATGAACCGCCAAAAATAATTGAATCGGTTATATGTATTGATTCCATCATATGTGAATTTTTATTTAACCTGTTCTATCAAACTAATTTCAATCTCTACAAAATATTCTTGTTGTTTCATATTTTTTTTATGTGTATCGCTGAAGATTTGATTACATTCATTAATCATATTATTAATTGATTTAATTGATGCACTACCACGTGCTTTTTTAGACTGAATTGAATTGTCTGGGTTTAAAACTTGCTTTAGAAAATCATCAGTGATATTAATCGGCACCCCGAAAACTTCTATACTCGCCTTATGTACTTTCTGGGCGTCTAAACTTAAAATTCCTTCATCGTTATATTTTTCCGCAAGGTATCCTACTAATTTATGTGCCGCTCTAAAATCAAGACCATACTCCTGCGCTAAAGACTCCGCCAGATCTGTAGATAATGACCATCCAGACAGAACCAATTGTTTACCTCTTTTATGATTGAAATGCAGGTGTTCTAATACTTCAGTCATTAACTGCATACAATCATTTACCAACCTTATTGCATCAGGTAGTTGCGAATAAATAGAAAGCCGGTTATCTGGTTGGCCCGTTGGAGTTCTTGCTGTTGCACTTATAGATGCCAAGCTACCAATTAATTCGTTTGCAATGCTTCTAATATAAGTTAGCGCAAAGGGGTTCTTTTTCTGCGGCATGATCTTGCTCGCGCGCGCGTGCGTATCATCTAATTCAACGAGGTCGAATTCCTGAGTACAATATATCTGAAGGTCTTCTGAAAGCCTGCTTAAATTGGTAATGCTTGATGACAAGACAGCCGACAATTCAATCATTACATCAAATTGCCACATCGCATCGCGCGCATGAGTAGCAATGCCCGAAAACCCTAGTAACAACGCCATATATTCTCTGTCGTTAGTTAATATAGACCCGTTCGTACTCCCGCACCCCATTGGGCTTTTATTGACCCTGTGGAATAATTGTTCCATTCTTTCTAAATCCCTAACTAGGGGATATGCAAACGATAATAAGTAATGACCAAAAGTAGTAGGCTGGGCGGCCTGTAAATATGTATAGTCAGGCATGATCGACTTTTTGTACAGGTTTGTTAACTGTGTGATCATCTTGCCCAATTCTATTGTACTACCAGTTAACTTCAAAATTAAATTTCTAAGTACAATCAAAAATGCAGTAGTAGTAACTTCACGCCGTGCTCGTCCAGGACCTAACCAGCCAACCGACGTAGTTTGTTCAGAAAGCCAGGCTTCCCTGTTGGTATATAGATCACCTCGACTTGGTTCTAGAACAAAATTAGTTGGGCGTTTCTGTAATTTGATCAATTGAGATAAAAGCTCAGCACCTTCCTTATGCGGTATTAAACCTGTTTTTATTCCAGTGAGTGTGTAAGCTATATCGACTAGCCCCATAGCTTCAAAAAGGTGAGCTTGCTGACCTAATTCTCTTGCAAATACAATATTAACCATTGCATCTGATGGGGGTTTTTTTATGCGTGAACCAATTTCTAGGACTTGCGTCTGCGTATCTAAATCATCTTTTTTTTTTGACATTTTATTCTTTAGCTAATTATTAATTTTGCAAGATCATCTTCGGTTTGATTAGGATCCCATCGACCACTTTTGAGTAAATAATTAGTTACTTCATGCAATGTTTCAAAGCGCAAGCCATTTCGCAAAGACTCTATTGCTAAAATTTGATCCGGTGGAATATTACCCAAGCCTACGTTAGTGCCAAATTTTTTAATTAATACAGCTTGCTGATTTTTTTGTGGGGCTTCCCAAATTAATCGATCAACTTTATCGCCCATTATTTTAGAAATACGTTCAACTTGATCCTCTTCAACCTGTCCATGCATATCAAATACGCCAATACCGGTGCCAAATTCTCTACCCTCGATAACAACCCATTTTGCACCCCACTCCAGATCTTCTAATGCTTCTTCTGCCAACTGATCTGGTGCGGGTTGGTTGTTAGGGTCTTTTTTTCCAACTTCTGTAACAGGGATTAAATTCTCACTTATCGCACAATCAATTATTTTTTTACGACGAAACCTAGGGATTGGAATGGTACCATCAGATATTTCGACAGCTGTAAATCCTAATTCTCTCGCCCGTTTCATAAAAACTTTGCAGTGATGATCAACTAGCGCGACTTCTAGCAGAGTTCCTCCTGGATAAGTTAACACGTCATGATCTGCCAGTAATTGTAATTTTTCCTTTATGGCATCGGTTTGCATAAATACAGATGTTCCAAAACTGAGCTTCCAATGATCAATGAAGCTGCCGCAAAGGTTCAATATATCTTCTGTTTCATATAAGCCTTTTCCAGCATCTAGCACCATAGTTATGCCTGTTTCGTGAGGTTTTGCGGAACGTCCACTACGAGGGCACTTTATAATGTCACCCCATGCGAGTTCAGACATAAACCACCCCCGCCGAAATCTTCTTCAATGCCGATTCTACCATCGTCAAGTCTACACCCCAAGGCACGGTTACAATATTGTCGACCTGCTCAATATCAAATTCTAATAAGCAACATTTAAGAATGGTCGCAATTCCATTATCGTTTGCGATCTTTCTCGGGCATATTTCAACTCGTGGCGGCTCATCTCCATAATAATGACGGTGGAATTGTAAACTACGTTCACAGCCTATTAGAGTCCAATTTTGACGTTCAGCGGGCCGTTCATCTAGAAAAAAAACTGGTGCATCTAGATCATCCAATCCACCTGAGCGACATGGAACAAGATAAGCTTTTGGTTTAACGGTTTTACATAGATCAAGTAAATCAATTCTCTCCAGCTCAATAATGATAGGTGGTAGATCTGCATAACTTAGGACGTGCTCAATCATACTATAAAGTTTAGGCGGCTCGGGTGGTGCGACTTCAACAACTCTAAGAACCAGGGGCTCGGGGTGATGAATCATATTTATATGATCAAATTTACCTGTAACAACCAAGGTTTGATCTGAAGAAATATTATTATCGAAGGCTAATTTTGCTAAAGACGATCTATTAGCGGGGTCAACATTAGCATCCACAATAAATACACACGTATCTGGCAAAGCGAGAACTTCTAATTCATCAATCGAGCCGAATAATGTATCTGACGAAGCGCGTTGCACTGCTACCACAGAGTATTCATTCTTTCTATTATGTAAAATGATGATATCTGTTCTTCTATACACTTCTTTTGATAACAAATAAGCCCTTATACTTTCTTCTGTCATCACACCTTCGTATGGTTGATAGCTAACGCATCGATATGGAAGAGGAACAAAGTTTTTAGCTTGTTTAAGTTCACCAACTTTAAGTATTTTTCCATTCATTACATTCAACCTTTAAGTGCAAAATTTCGATTACGATCATTATTACTAAGCTCTCTTTCATGAATTTTCATTGGATCCAATTTACGAATAAACTCAATCATGGCCGCGTCAGGCAATTCACAAACTGAAAGGTTTTCATCAATTGGGAATTTAAATCCAGTGGACTCTTTCACATCTGCAATTGATGTATCTGGATATAAATTAATCAATCGCGCATGCCCGTCATCGTCAAAATCAAATAGGGCAAGATCGGTTACAATGTTGTCGGGTCCTTTCCCTAGATAAGACATTTGTTTTCTAGGTGTGTTGTCAGATGTCAGATGACCGACGTTGGTAATATAATCACACGACTCAGTCAGGCGATACCTTCTTCTACCTTTTGCATTAGGCAAAGCTCTATGAGCCGCTGTCCATATTGTTATATTCTCGACATCACACGATAAATTGCAACCACCACCACCGCCCGGTAGTTTCATATTCAATTTTTTATCGTCTCCGAGGCGTGTTACATTCATGTTGCCCCATTTATCTATTTGTAATCCGGACAAAAACATCCTACCCATGCGGCCGCTTGCAGCAACATCAAACAACTCATCAATTTCAATGCTACATTCTGCACCCCAACCCATAGCCAAGTCATTCGATGTTGGGGTCAGAAAAGGGGGCTTAGGATTTATACCGTACGTAGCGCCTGCGACCAAAATCAGATTCGGCGCATGATTGTTTTTTGCTAGATGCAGTGCAAGTTGAACTAAAGGTGAACCGAAGCCATGGAAAGCAAGAATTCCATCCTCAATAGTTTTGGATATTTGATAGATCATCAATTCACCCAATGTACAGGTAGTCGGTTTTGTTTTGCTAAGCATAAAGTTCCATCCAAGCTTCGGTACTGGTATCCCATGCTTCTAATTTTTTCAACGTCTCTTCTCCACCAACCGCCTTAAGATAGTCTTCATTTAAAGCTGCGGTGAATACATATTTATTCAAGTACTCATCATTAAAAATTTCAGTGCCTTTTTTGGCGGCGTCATAATACAGTGCAGTGTGTTCTCTATCGTAACCATACATGGGATAGCACGATGTTGGATGCGCACCATAATCGACTTCAGAAATTCCTGTTATATAAAAATAAGGGATAGTGACGCCTTTTTTTACAAGCTCATCGTTTTCAATAATTTTCTCGACCGTCACAATGACTTTTTTAGATGCCTTTGCGAATAAAATATCAGCAACTGGTGGCCCCTCAATGTGGATATTTCCATGGCTATCAGCGTATTGGGCGTGGATGATTGCAATATCTGGTGCCAATGCAGGAACAAGCACTAATTCGTCACCAGTAAATGGGCATACCATGCTTTTATATTCGGGGTGAAGTTCTATAAACCCCGTGCCTAGTATTGATCGAATCGGCATAAAAGGGAGGCCACTAATTGCAGCACGTAATTGTTGTACTAATGTATAACAACAACTATCTTCAACTTTGATTTCACCAGATTCACAAGCTCTACGATAATTTGGCGCCATTCCAAAGTCCTGCTCAAAACCTACGTATGATTCGCAGCTTATAGCAACCAGACCAGCACCTGCGAGTAAGTCAATGTCGATTCCGTGTGCCGAGCCTACTAATTTCAACGTTTTTTTATCCTGACGAACCAATTCTCGTAAAGCCGCCATGGGTTCACGGCAGGAAAGCCCACCACCAACGGCAACACAATCCCCATTTTTAATTTCAGCAATGAGTTCCGATAATTCGCAACGTTTATCTTTATTTACATACATGGTTTAAACGGCCTTCATTATTATGAAATCTAGATAGTCGTCATTCCGCCGTCAATATACAACGAGGACCCACAAACAAAACTTGACTCATCCGATGCCAAGAATAAATAACCATTCGCAATTTCTTTTGGTTCACCAAAACGGCCAATGGGGTATTTTGACAAGCGTTTCTTTTGAGTTGCTGCTGACGTATCGCTGCCGAGCAACTGCTGTCCCATCGCAGTCGTTGCAACGGTGCCTGGGCAAACACAATTTACTCGAATACCTTTGCCTGAATAATCTGCAGACATCTGTTTGGTAAGCCCCATTATGGCTGCTTTAGCAGCGCAATATGCCGCCATTCCAGGGATGCCGACTGTACCTGCAACAGAACCACAGTTGATTATCGTGCCACTCCCTTGTTCAAGCATGGTAGGTAAAACGACTTTTGAGCAAAAATAAGTCCCATCAATATTAACTGCCATCACTCGTTGCCAAAGGTTTGGCTCGGTATTATCAACACTACCAAAATCGGCAATGCCGGCATTATTGACTAAAATATCGATCTTTCCCTGATAATGCTCAATCGCTTGTTTAAACTGTGTCTGAACGGCATTATAATCAGTCACATCTAATGCGTAAGCTTTGGCAATAATACCTTCCTTAATTAATTTTTCTGCCGCTTTATTTGCAGCCTCTTCACTGATATCCATAATGGTTACATTTGCCCCTTCTTGCCCGAACAATTTGGCTGTTTCAAAGCCAATTCCAGCAGCTGATCCCGTAATAATCGCATTTTTATTTTTTAATCTGTTTGTCATATTTATTCCTCAATAACTATAATTTTTTAATTAATAAGCCGTACACCCACTACCCACTGGTAGGGGGGTGCTCCGTTAAAATAATTTGATTGATCACTTACCAAATAAAATACAACATCTGCAACTTGTTCAGGTTTCCTAATCTCATTTTGTAGTATTTATGATAATACTAATTGTCGTAAATCTGGCTGATCCAACCGCCATTCAACCATTGGTGTCTCAATCATACCGGGGCACAACGCATTAAAACGAACCCCTTGGCTTGCATAATCAAGCGTTAGTGATTTTGTTAATTGAATCACAGCGCCTTTAGATGCAACATATGCCGCCCTGTCTTTAAATGCGACCATTTCGGCTTCAGCATTTCCTGTCCTACCTACGGTATTTATCAAAATGTCAATGATGCCAAATTTGCTAACTCCTCCACTTATAAAAATAACATCAAAATCACGCTCATCATTCTCATTGATATTAATAATGGGATCGACTTTTTCGCCCTCCATTTACTCATTAATTTTGCTTGACCAATTATCAATGGTAAGTAATTCGTTTGAAACTTTCATCACTAATAAATCTTCGTGTTGGTATGTTTTTTAACGTAATATTTGTTTGTGTTTAAAGAATATTTAAATCTTAATATAAGAAATGTATTATGTAACTATCCGCAGCACGGACACCCACTTCCATGAGCTTTTTCTAGTGGATGCTCAACGTGCTCATCAGGCTTCATATTTTGAGCTTTATAGCTACCACATTTCGAGCACACCCATTCTTTTGGTTCTTGGGTTCCTTCTAGCACTAAACCCTTAAATATGTGCTGACAGTCTGGACATTGGAGTGAATACACAGGCATAGTCATACCTCAAGTCTATTTGTTAATAAATTCCAAGTGAATTTAATTCAATTTACTTGGAATTACACCAGAATTATTACATCGATATACCGCTATTTTTAGCAAGTTCTGCGCGCACAATTTTCGCACCTTCGACCATGGCATGAAGTTTATCCTTAGCGATATAACGCTGCAACAGAATAAGTCCGCAATCAGTTGTTACCCCAAGCTGTTCAGCGCTCACAACCGTTAGCAACTGACGAATTTTTGCAGCTACTTGTTCTGCTGTTTCAGTTACTGTGCTTTTAACATCGATAACACCGGCCCAGAACATCATAGTTTTAGGTATTGGGTGATCTTTAAGCATTTGCAAACCTGCTTCATCAAAAGACAATCTTCCTATACCTTCTATATTGAGCACATCCATATTAGCCTCGAACGATTTAGGAACAACAGAAGCTGTAGGGTTAGGCGCTTTTGCATCAACAGCCCGTTTAGTCAAATCAAAAATTTCACCTGCTTCTACCGTATCATCAGGGTAGTAGGCAGGAGTCCCCCCCCAGTTACCCCAACATACGTGGCAAATTATTTTAGCTTTTGTAACACCTTGCACGCATCGATTAAACGCTTCAATGGCCCAATCTTCATAAAAATAGGGCCAGGTAAATTCATCTATTTGTATATATTCAACACCAAGCTTTTCAACTGCTAAAATATCTTCATTGATTGCAACAGCGATTGCCATTGCCCTGTCTCGGCTATTACTATAAAAAAGATCATTAGTACACTGGGCAAGAACCTGAACACCGGTGTATTGGACCTTAATAGGCTTATCAGTAACGCTTCGAAGAGCACGAGCTTGTTCAACCATCATTTGCCCACAACGTTTAATTTCGTTGATTACCGTACCAGCGTGTAATCTACTGTAAATAGGGAATCCCAAAAAACCTCCTGACACGTCATATCCCATTCGTTTCATATAATAATAAACCGCAACATCTGCATAGTTATCGCCTTGCAATCTACCATCAGAAATAATATCTAAGCCTGCATTGACTTGGTCTTTTACAATTGCAGCCATAGCATCTTCTAAGGCTTCACGCGACATCGAATCAGGTGGATTTTGGTCTCCATTGAAATGTACCGCATAGTTCGCGTCCCACCAACGGGGATTTGGATAGTTACCTACCATGCTCGTAGGAATCAATACTTTATTATTATCAGCCATAATATCCTCCATCTTTATCAAGTTTACTTCTTAAAGAAACTGAATGAGCAATTAGAATAAAATAGCTATACATTATTGTCTATACTTATTCATACTTATTCATTATTGTTTTAAAAACACTCCAGTATTTTTAGAAAGATATTTTTTGTGTGCACTTGTGGTTCCGTGATGTATCATTTTCTAAAGTTATTCGTCAAAATTCTCTAATGCCAAATTTTTTATATAACGCATGCCCAATCACGGTTTTTTAAAAAGTGAACCTGGGCCCCTAAGTTCCCACTAACTGCCGATTCATACAAAGCATTTGATACGGTAGCCACACCCACTGCCCGACCTTTATCGATTGCATTTTGTATATCAGGATTTTTTTCCGGTGCGATGCCAACATTTTAAAATTAATACCTTAAAAACTGAGCTGTCAACAGCCTAAACATGCGTATAAACGTGCCGCACAAGAACATGTGGCAATACCTAATCATCTTAAAAGACAGTTTAATGTAACTCAGCCCAACCAAGTTTGGTGTGGCGATGTCACTTATATCTGGACCGGTAAACGTTGGTCTTATCTAGCCATAGTCATGGACTTATTTTCAAGAAAACCCATTGGTTGGGCGCTGTCATTTTCACCGAATAGCCAACTAACCGGCGATGCGTTGAAGATGGCTTTCGAATCCAGAGGCAAACCCAAAGGGGTTATGTTCCACTCTGATCAAGGGTGTCATTATACCAGTCAACAGTTCAGGCAATACTTGTGGCGCTTTCAAATCAAACAAAGCATGAGTAGAAGAGGTAATTGTTGGGATAATGCTCCAATGGAACGATTCTTTAGAAGCTTAAAAACTGAATGGATACCGACAATAGGTTATCAATCATTTAGCCAGGCTAAAACAAATATTATTGATTATATAATCGGGTATTACAGTCAAGTCAGGCCTCATCAACATAATAATGGCTTTGCGCCAAATGTTGCTGAGAAAAACTACTGGGCTGAATATAAAACTGTGCCCAAAATTACTTGACCACTACACTCAGTATCAACTGCGACATAGTTATCGTTAAACTCAATAAGCCCGTAACAATTACCGCTTATTACTTTTTTGTGGGACCATTCATCTCCATTCACAGCAAGTTGATATATCCCGCCTCCATGTTGTGGACTGTACGATGTAGGCGACCCATTGATAAACAGCATCTTTTTTGAAATAGTTTCTAATTCATCTATAATCCTAAGATCATTCAAAATAGGGCTCACACAAAAATCGACGCCATGCTTTAAACCATATCCATAGTTGCTTTGAAACCTCAGCGAAAGAAGTTGTACAGACTATTACAAAGACATTCTTAATAGCTAATATAGAATCTGGCGACAGAATTTCTAAATTAAGCTGAACTGTTCCCCATAAGTTAGATGCATCATCTACGATAGAATGTAGTTTTTTCTCTGCCAAAATGTGAGCAGTCTTTGCCGCAATATGACCCGCCCCAAAAAGTACCACCGGCTTATTTTCGCAGCCTCTGTTACGGTAGAAAAGGCTATATTTCTTTTACTGACCATACTTGTCATCACTCAAATTCTTTTCTGTTTTTTTAAAGTCTTTAAGCTGTTCATCTGTTAAATGGACATCACCATAACTCGCCGGCTCTCCCCAAATATTATCTTTCCACCATTTCCCATTCTCAATCCACCAAACTCTTGGGTCTCTAAAAGAGTCTGCGATCTCCCAAAATTCTTGCTCGGTCATACCCACATAATCAAGCCAATAAAACAAATCTGATGAGACAACAGCATCATACTTTCTCACCATCTCAATTCCTTCTTCTCTCGTCATATCTCCCGTTTTAATATCCTTAGATGCATGATCCGAAGCTCTTCCGTAACCGAATTTGACAAATTTTAACAAATCGTGGATGCCATTTTCATATCGATCATCTAAATTTGAAATTCTGCGATACGTTCTCTCAAATGGTTTTTCTGCTTGTATCCAATCATAATTTTTCATCACCAACTCAGTTTGTCGAATCGGATCCCACTTGAAAAAATTACCTATATATAAACCTCGAACACCAACTTCGAGTATCTCTTCATCAGAAGGATATTTTGCCCAGAGCATATCTTTTTCTTTGATTCCATATTCGAGCATGTCATACCATTCATAGCCTCTAAGATCGTGTTCATGCCTTGATCTAGCACTAAACTCAACAAAGTCATCAGGGGCATACATTCCAGAAATATCCCAACTTATTTCACCCCAAATTATAAGGGGAATTTCGAATTTGACTGCAATTTGGATCGGAGAAGAGGTAATGCCGCAATGATTTTGCCAATTCATATCTCCCATTATTTTAAAGGTTAACTTGTTCAATTTTTTGAGCGTATCAACACTGGGGCCCCATACAATATGATCTGCATCAAAAACGTGACGCATTAAGTCTCTATTATGGTCAGCCTCAGGCAAAAAGTTATTACCATGATAAGTCATGAGAAGAGGTTTTAAACCGTATTCTTTGCACATCAAGTGTGCTTGATAAAAGCTATCTTTCCCGCCACTCACCGGTATCAGACAGTCGTAGTTCGACTTATTATTCTTTGTATATGGGGCTATAATTTTCTCAAAACGTTCTTTACGTTGAGCCCAAAACTCTGCATTTAAATCTTGAAAGGCTTTACCTGTTCTACAACTGCTACAAACCCCTTCGTCATCTACTTGAAGATTGACTGTACTCGTAGGATAAACACAACTCTTACAATATTGCATCTTAATCATTGTTTAGGTCACCACGTTTTAAAGTTTAATTAGGTCTGGCTTTCTGACGTTAATGCCAGCGTCAAATAGATGTTTCTTGGCCAAAAATACACTCTGATCCACATAATGGAAAATATTTGCCGCTGCTACCGCATCGACATTAGTCTGTTCGAAAACCTCAGAGAAATGATCCCACTCGCCTGCTCCACCACATGCGATTACAGGTATTGAGACACTATCAGCTACCTTTCGAATAAGTGGTATATCATAGCCGTTACCTTTCCCATCTTGATCTATTGAATTTATTAGGATTTCACCAGCACCATTATTTTGTGCACTTAACGCTAAATCATGAGGAGTAAATTTTGTTTCATTTTTCCCACCGTTTGAATATACTTTGTGTCCATCTAATGTTTCTTTTGCATCTATAGACACAATTATGCATTGAGAGCCAAACTCTCGAGCTGCTGCATCAACAAATTTGACATCGTTTATTACCATTGTATTTAGACACACTTTATCGGCCCCCGACGACAACCTGGCTTCAATATCAGATAAAGTTCGTATTTTGCCTCCAACAGTAATTGGCATAAAAGCAACATCAGAAACATCTCTGATGATATCTAAAAAATTATCCCTGTTTTTATACCCCTGATCATCTCTTCTTAAATCATAATTATCATCACTGGATATGTCTAAGTATATGATCTCATCTGATGCCCATTCACTTAATCGTTTCACACTCATTACAGGGTTCCCCAAATTTTGATATCTAGAAAAACCTTTACTCTGAACGATCCAGCCATTCCTCAATAGCAAAATAGGTATTAGTCTCTTTTTCTTCATGATGTCATCACAAAGTTATTCAGTAACAATTGTCCAGCTCTTTGACTTTTTTCAGGATGAAATTGAAATCCATAGATATTATCTTTGCACACGACAGCACTAAACTTTTCTCCATAGTCCGTATAAGCTAAAACATTCCCTTCATCGTGAGCATCAAAGCAGTAGCTGTGAACATAGTAGAAATCACGATATTCTTTTAGCTTATTAAAAATAGAGTGGGGATTTTCTATTAAAATATTATTCCAGCCGACATGTGGCAATGATAAGTTTTCAGTGCTTAATTTCCTAACTGAACCAGAAATCCAACCAAAACCTTCACATTGTTCAAACTCATATCCTTTCTTGGCCAAAACTTGCATTCCTACACAAATCCCTAAAAATGGCTTTCCTTTACTAATAACCTCATTTTCTAAGCAATCAAATGGAAGGTTTTCTCTAATTTTTTTCATGGTGGACGAAAAAGAGCCTACCCCTGGCAATAGGAGATGAGACGAATTTTTAATTTTTTGCTCTTCATTCGATATCAAAACGTTATGTCCAAGATGCCGCATAACATTGTATATAGATCTAACATTGCCAGACCCATAATCAAGAATACAAATTGATTTATTAGTCATGATTTAAGAATCTTTGAGTATCTTCATATGTTAATGATTGTCATGTGAACATATTTTTACTGACCGCGTCTAGCTCATGAAAAACATTTGCTATCTTATAGTGCGCTTCGGCGTAATCAGGCTTGAGGGCGAGCGCCTTGCGGTAACTGGCAATGGCATCTTCCGACTTGCCAAGGTCCTGGAGCGCATTGCCAAGATTGTTATGCGCGTAGGCAAAATCGGGCTTGAGCGTAAGTGCCTTTTGGTAGCTGTCTACGGCGTCCTCCAGTTTGCCAAGGTCGTAGAGTGTAAGGCCAAGGTTGCTGTGCGCTTCTGCGTAATCGGGCTTGATGGCGAGAGCCTTGTGGTAGCTGGCGACGGCCTCATCCAGCTTCCCCATGGCCTCAAGCGTAATTCCCATGTTGTTGTGAGCTTCCGCGTAATCCGGCTTGATTGCAAGGGCCCGTAGATGGCTGGCTATGGCCTCATTCAAACGCCCCTGCTCCTTCAACACACTCCCAAGGTTGTAATGCGCCTCGGCAAAACCGGGTTTGATGGCAAGAGCCTCATGGAAGCTGGCTGC
>ENA-OSET01002039-OSET01002039.1-sediment-metagenome-genome-assembly--contig:-NODE-2039-length-20018-cov-5.913144_pt1 | contig 20018 bp, 14 predicted proteins | sample MGYA00237882_ERZ534229 | MGnify/ENA primary metagenome ERZ534229 (study PRJEB26408, sample SAMN06266212) | sediment metagenome | isolation source: Hudson Canyon methane seep mesocosm | place... | reverse complement strand
GTCGCTTCAACGTCTAGCATTCTTTCAGAAAGCGCTTCACAAGTTAGCGATACAACGGATCAAGTTATCGCTATTTTGTCGCAAGGTAGAACTTCATCGAATACGAGCCAGCAAACAATAGAAGCTTTTTCTGAAGAAGTAACTGAGATGGCGACTGATTTAGCTTTGCTTCAAACCGAATGTTCTAATATCGGCTCAGTGCTTGATGTTATTCGTGGCATAGCAGACCAAACAAACTTGTTAGCGTTGAATGCAGCGATTGAGGCTGCACGTGCTGGAGAGCAAGGTCGAGGTTTTGCTGTTGTTGCAGATGAGGTAAGAGCACTTGCACACAGAACACAAGAAGCTACGGTTGAAATACAATCCATGGTTGAAGGTTTGCAAGAAAAATCAACTAATGCCGTGACGGCGATTTCTCGTGGACAAGAATTAACGCAAGATAGCCTAACGCATTCTGCGGAAGTAGTTGAAGCGTTAGAACAAATAGGCAATATATTTAATGAGATTAATACGTTAACATCTCAAATTGCGAGTGGCACTGAACAGCAGCAACAGTCGACCGTCTCGGTAAGTACAAATATGGCCGAAGTTGCTTCTTTAAGCCGAGATATATCTAATGGTTTAAGTTCTGTTGCCCTACATGCAGAGCAGCAGCAAAATACTTCAATAGATGTTTCTACAACATTAAATAGAATTTGTGTTTAACGTATATCTGATTATACCAGGTTGTGTTTTAACAGAAAACGTATAAAAAAAGCCCATGCTAGCATGGGCTTTTTATGTTCAGGACGAACGGTATGTCATGATCACATGGATGTGAAAGAATGACGATGTTCAGGACGAACGGTCATGATTTTAGTTCCAGAAAAATCATAAGTACCTGCGTCCATGTAGGCAATGTCATGATCACATGGATGTGAAAGAATGACGATGTTCAGGACGAACGGTCATGATTTTAGTTCCAGACAAATCATAAGTACCTGCGTCCATGTAGGCAATGTCATGATCACATGGATGTGAAAGAATGACGATATTTAAGCCTACCAATCAATCCCTTTTTGTGCCTTTATTTTATTATCAAAAGCATGTTTAATTGATTGCACTTCACTGACTGTGTCGGCTAGTTCCACTAATGAACGATGAGCACCTCTGCCTGTAGCGATAACATGCTGCATTGGTGGTCGATTAGTTATTGCGTCAAGTACTTCATCAAGATCAAGATACTTATATGAAAGCATATATGTAAGTTCGTCTAGGAGAACCACATCAATGGTTTCGTCAGCTAATAGCTTTTTGGCTTCTTCCCATACGATTTTTGCAGCAGTAATATCTGCGGTCTTGTCTTGAGTATTCCAAGTAAAACCCGTAGCCATTACATGGAAGGGGACGCCCAATTTTTCAAGTACATTACGCTCACCACAAGCCCAAGTACCTTTGATGAATTGAATCGCTGCCGCGTTTAACCCATGTCCTACCGCACGGGTTAATGTGCCAAAACCAGAGGTTGATTTACCTTTACCATTGCCGGTAATAACGATCAGTATTCCGCGTTCATCTGTAGCTGCATCAACTCTAGCGTCTACTTTGTCTTTAACTTTTTGCATGCGCGCTTGGTGTTTTTCACTTTTCTGTGTTTCGTCAACCATGATTATTCCTGATGATAAATGTAGTTTTTTAATAGGAGAAAAGGCAAGGCTATCAGCAAGGGAGCTCCTTACTTTGTAGCAATTTACCGTGTATTCCCGCACGATTTTGTCTGAAATTTTAGATAAGTATTCGGTATGCTGACTTCTTGCTTATATTTTTTAATGAAAGCAATTCACAGTTGCGGGTACAGTCAAGGTTTCTCACCTTGTTCCCAGAATGTGTTTTATCTATGCGGTATAGTTTACGAGGTTTTAGATTATTTACAATATAAGCAAGAGCGAAGTACTTGGTTAACGTCAATAACTTTTCATTAAGGTAAGCGTTAAGCTTTTATCGTTATTCTTGAGGAGTAAAGTTTGAGGTTAGATTAATGTCCGATATTTTTGAATAAAAAAATGCCAACAAAAATTGTTGGCATTTTATAATCTTTATTAATTTTAACTTTATTTAACTAAGCGCATTGCTTACCAAATTTTCACACGTTTTTCAGGTGCAATATACATAGCGTCACCTTCTTTTACGTTAAACGCTTTGTAGAATTCAGGCATGTTAGATAAAGAACCTAATGCACGGAATTCGCCAGGCGAATGAGGGTCAGTTGCTACTTGGTTACGTAATGATTTCTCCACTTTCTTACCACGCCATACTTGTGCAAAGCCCATGAAAAAGCGTTGGTCGCCAGTAAGTCCATCAATTACCGGTGCTTCTTTGCCATTTAGTGATGCAATATACGCTTTATAAGCGATCGTTACACCCGATAAATCACCGATGTTTTCACCCAAAGTTAAAGAGCCGTTTACATTTAAATCTTCTAATACCGAATAACCATCGTATTGCGTTACTAAGTCATCAGTACGCACTTTAAAAGCGGCTAAATCTGCTTCAGTCCACCAGTTACGCAAGTTACCGTCACCGTCATATTTACTACCTTGGTCATCAAATCCGTGGCCCATTTCATGACCAATAACTGCGCCAATACCACCATAGTTAACAGCGTCATCAGCTGCTAAATTGAAAAATGGTGGTTGTAAAATTGCCGCTGGAAATACAATTTCATTCTTAGTTGGATTGTAATAAGCATTCACCGTTTGAGGTGTCATAAACCATTCTTGCTTGTCGATTGGTCCGCCTAATTTAGCAACATTTTTCAAATGAGAAACCTTACCAGAACGCATTTTGTTGCCAACTAAATCGCCTCCTTTAATAACAAGAGCAGAGTAATCTTTCCACTTATTTGGATAGCCAATTTTTGGATCAAAACTTGCCAATTTTACGTGAGCAGATTTCTTAGTTTCGTTAGACATCCAATCTAATTCATCAATACTTGCGCCATAAGCTCCACGGAGATTCTCAACAAGTTGTGTCATGCGCGTTTTAGCTTCAGGCTTAAAGTGACGGCTTACATAAACTTTACCGATAACTTCACCCAAGTTGCTATTAACCACTGCAACACCACGTTTCCACATTGGACGTTGTTCTTTTTGACCACGAAGCTGCTTTGAATAAAAATCAAAGTTTTCACTATCTAAAGCAGTAGTTAAAGAACCTGCAAAATTGCTTAGCGTGTGAAAGGTTAGATATGTTTGCCAATCAGCTAACGACGTTGCAGCGAATGTTTCGCCAAAACCTTTCACAAAGGAAGGTTGGTTAATTATTATATCTTTTTGCGCAGTTACGCCCTGAGCAGCAAGGTAAGCATTCCAATTAAATGCATCAGTAACCGTGTTTAAATCAGCAACATCAAACTTGTTGTAAGTTTTACTGCTGTCACGAGATTCAACTTTTGTCCAATGAAAACCAGCTAATTTTGTTTCAATTGCCATAATAGTTTGAGCGGCAGCTTGACCGTTTTTCAAACCCGCTAAGTTGAACATATTCTCAATATGAGCAACATAACCGTCTCGTAATGCAGAAAATCGCTCTGTTTCATCAAAGTAATAATCTTTATCTGGTAAGCCTAGACCGCTCTGCCAGATATGTGTGGCATAGCGAGTTGAATCTTTTGAGTCAACACTGATATAAAAAGCTAATGGGCTGCCTACGCCATTTTTTTGATTTTCACCAAAAAATGTAGCCAATTCATTTTTATCTTTTAAGCCATTAATGCTATCAATAAATGGTTGTACAGGAGAAATGCCTGCAGTATTACGAGCGTCCATATTCATGTATGAACGAAATAAGTCAGCTACTTTTTGTTCGTCGCTACCCATCTTTAAGTTCTTTGTTGCTGCTAATTCTTCGATGATTACTTTTACATTATCGTCAGCTTCGTCACGTAAATCATAAAATGCGCCAATTGACGTTTTGTCGCCAGGAATTTCATTAGCGTTTAACCAAGCACCATTCACATAACGGTAAAAGTTGTCTTGTGGGCGAACGGATAGATCCATAGTCGCTTTGTCGATACCAGAAGCTAATGCAGTTTTTTGCATGACAGGCATTTCTTTCTTAGCTGTTTCAGTGCTTTGTGTATTGTCGCTACAAGCGGTTAGTAGCAATAAAGAAGAACATACCGCACTTGTTATTATTTTTTTCATTGAAATCTCATCTTTAAGTGAAAAGTTATTGTTATAAAATGTTAAACACATTGATATTAAAGGGTTACAGCGCTATTTACTAGATTCAGACATGAATTTTTACATAATGACTAAGCAGGTTTGTATTTTATTTTGTACATTACATTACTTAATTAATTTAGTTTTTGTTTAACTGTCTGAAAATAAAGTAAATAATACTGATTTTTATTTTGAAGGATTTTACTTGTACGCTTTTTTCTTGCCAAATAAAACATTGACTGTGCTATGCTGCGTATCATTAATTAAAGGGAACGTTCTCTTTCAAATGTATAAAAGATGAAGTTTATATAATGTTTCAACCCGTCAGTTTTTTCATTGGGCTTCGATATAGTCGGAGTCGCAAAAGTTCAGGATTTGTTTCCTTTATCACCTTTTTTTCAATTGTAGGCATTGTACTTGGCGTCGCTTCTTTGATTACTGTTGTTTCGGTGATGGACGGTTTAGAGGGTGAGCAGAAGCGGAGAGTGCTAGGCTTGGTTCCCCATATAGTTGTAGCAGATGATTCTCAGCTCAACAAACAAAAATCTTTACCTAAATGGCAAGCGCTACGAGAAAAGTTGCTACTCCATCCAAAGGTCAAACAGGTAACACCACTTCTGGAAAGTGAAGCACTAATACAAGCAAATTCCGGAGCGTTAGACTTTGTGCTTATTCAGGGGATAATGCCTGAATTTGAGCAACACAATATTGTTAATACCTCCATGCTTTCAGGAAGCTTAGACAATTTATCAAACCAACCATTCTCAGTTGTTATAGGAAGAGCATTAGCAAGAAAGTTGGATGTTGGCTTAGGTGAAAAAGTACGCTTAACACTGCCAAATAAAACAGTTTTCACACCAATGGGAAGAATTCCAGTACAACGAACTTTTACTATTTCAGGTGTTTTTAGTATTGGCTCTGAAGTCGACGCAACCCTCGTTTATATCCACAGTAAATATGGTGCGAAATTGCATAGAGAAAGAGGTGATGGTGTTGAAAAACTTCGCTTATATCTCGATGATGCATTTTCTGCTGAGCAAGTGGTTACGGAATTGAAAGCTGAGTATAGCGAGTATAATTATACCACTTGGAGTGATAGCCAAGGCGCTTTGTTTGCGGCAGTGCGCATGGAAAAAAATATGATGTGGCTAATGTTGAGTTTAATTATTGCCGTTGCCGCGTTTAATATTGTTTCTGCATTAGTTATGGTCGTTATTGAAAAACAGGGTGAGATAAGCATTTTGCAAACACTTGGGTTAGATCGAATGGGCGTTGTGAAAATATTTATTACTCAAGGTTTAATTAATGGTTTCTGGGGCGTTACCATTGGTACAGCAGTAGGTTCATTACTCACCTTAAATTTGAACAGTATTTTTAACTTTCTAGGTATTAGTTTACTCGGGGCAGGGCAGTCTTTGCCTGTAGAACTGTCGGTAGGTAATTTACTTAGTATTATTTTTTCAGCTATAGCGATGAGCTTCATTGCTACTTTATATCCCGCGTATCAAGCGTCTTTAACACAGCCCGCCGAGGTTTTACGACATGAGTAAAGGTTTACATTGTCAGCAATTATCTAAATCATATTTTCAGGGAAGCCTTGAAACAAAAGTATTAGATGGACTAGATTTATCTGTGGAAGCTGGAGAACTTGTTGCCATTGTGGGTAGCTCTGGTTGCGGAAAGAGTACATTCTTGCATATAGCAGGTGCTTTAGACTCTCCGTCATCTGGGCAAGTTTTTATTAATGATGTTGACATTCATACCTTATCCGAAAAGCAGCGAGCTAAGTTTCGCAATACTCATATTGGTTTCATCTATCAGTTTCATCATTTAATGATGGAGTTTTCTGCAGAAGAAAACGTGGCAATGCCACTCCTTATTCGAGGTGACTCACCTAAAGTTGCTTTGGCCTCCGCACAAGAAATGTTAATACAAGTAGGGCTAAGCCATCGCTTTGAGCACAGACCTTCAGAGCTCTCTGGCGGTGAACGCCAAAGAGTTGCTATTGCTAGAGCGCTAGTGACTAAGCCTTCGTTAATTCTTGCTGATGAACCCACCGGAAATTTAGATTTTGATACCGCTGAGCAGATCTATCAATTATTGCGAGATCTTAATAAAAAAGTAAACACCAGCTTTGTTATTGTGACGCATGATTTAACGCTCGCTGCGAGAATGGACCGCCAATTACGTTTATCACATGGCCGTTTAGCGCCACTTGAAAGTTAAGGCTTGTCGATGAACAAATCATTAAGTTTATTTTTAGGCTTACGTTATGTGCGCAGCCGAAACGGCAATGGCTTTTCTTCTTTTATTTCTGCATCTTCTACAATTGGTATTGCCCTCGGTGTGATGGTCTTGATTATTGTCTTATCTGCCATGAATGGTTTCGAGCGAGCATTAGCACAACATCTATTGTCTGTGATCCCTCACGGTGAACTTATCGCTATTAATACGCCTATCGATAAATGGCAAAAGAAAATCGCTAAAATTCAACAGCATCCTCAAGTAATCGCTGCAGCGCCTGTCATCAAACTTACCGGTATGATGCAACATGGTAGTGAAATTAAAGCGGTTTCGGTGCGCGGTGTCGATGTAAAATTAGAACAGCAAGTGTCTACTATTGCTGACTATATGATAGCAGGAAGTTGGCAAGCAATTGATAATCATGAAAACAGTGAAAATCCAGTGGTTGGAGTTGTTATTGGCTCAGGTGTGGCAAAAAAACTGAACCTTGAATTGGGTGATTCACTCCAATTATTATTATCTAGTGCTGTAAATCAAAAAGTTAATAATCAAGCCAGTGCCAAATTTCCCGTTCCCGTTAAGCATCAAGTCAAGGTGGTGGGGATTTTTAAGTTTGGCGGAACCATGGATGAACTTTCTGTATACCTATCAATTGCGCATGCAGAAAAAATGGTGAACTTGGAAAAAGGTCAAGTACAAGGGATCCGAATTAAAGTGGCTAATGTGTTCCAAGCGCCAGATGTAGTTCGCGATGTTGCTTATAGTTTTGATACTTATGTGGAAATACACGATTGGACCAGAACTCATGGTCATATCTTTAATGATATTCAACTCGTTCGCTTAGTGATGTTTATTGTATTAGTTTTAGTTATTGCTGTTGCAAGTTTTAATATTGTATCGACACTAATCATGGCAGTTAATGAGAAAAAGGGTGATATTGCCATTTTAAAAACAATGGGTGCCGAAGCCTCTGTTATCATGGCGACTTTTATGTTTCAAGGTTTGGTAAATGGTGTGGTTGGTTGCTTAGTTGGAACTCTATTAGGTATTACCATATCCCTTAATTTAACCGACATTGTTATTGGACTTGAAACGTTCTTTAACGTGAAGATGTTATCAGGCGATGTCTATTTTATTGACTTTCTTCCTACTCATTTGAGTCAAAGTGATGTTGTTGCTACTGTAATTACGGCATTAACAATGAGTTTGTTGGCAACACTATACCCTGCTTGGCAAGCGACTAAAGTTCAACCCGCACAAGTACTGGGGCAAATGTAGAGTATTTAATTTTTTACAAAAAAAAGCATATAGTTATGACGATTAGTCATTATATGCTTTTATTTTCAGGGTGAACGTATATGTTCTCCTGCTATCTATTCTTACGTTTTTTCCATTCTTTTATAACAGAATATCGCCAAAGACCATGAATAGCGAAATAGCCCAAGATAGAAAAGAATATAGCGAGTACTCCACAGCCTAATAAAAATGCTGGCCCGATGGTAGAAACACTATCAATAATCCATTGCCAGCTAGCTTCAAAAACAAACTCTTTTTCCTCTGCGCCGATCAACCATGTTCCAACAACATAACACGCATAAAAAATTGCAGGGATTGAAAGAGGGTTCGTTATCCAAACAAGTGCGACCGATAAGGGAAGGTTTGCATGTACTATAATAGCAAAGCCAGCGGCGAGTACCATTTGAAAAGGCACAGGGACAAAGGCAAAAAACAGCCCTACAGCAAATGCTTTTGCTACTGAACGACGGTTTAAATGCCATAAGTTGGGGTTATGCAGTAAATCACCAAAAATCTGTAAATATTTATTATTTTTTATGGTGTTGTGATCAGGCATATAACGCTTGATGAGTTTTTTAGGCATATACTTTACTTTTATTATGTAGATTTAATTAATTGAATAGACAAATACGGAAATTATTCACTATGGAACGGTGGTTATTTACATTTTTTATCGGTGCTATTCTGTCACTATTCTTACCGATAGTACCAGATTTTTCTCATCTTTTGTTTTGTTTATTTTTTGCTGTTATTTTTTGTTTCTTTAAAAGGCTCCGTAGTTTTAGCGGTTTGTTTTTCGGTTGTGCTTGGTTACTAAGTGCTGGTTTTTCATATCAAAATATATGGAAAGCGAATAACCTTACTCAAGATGACTTTGTCGGTAAAACTATAACCATAAAAGGATTTGTAACTAACATTCCTACAACCTTAAGTCGTCACGTAAAAGATGGTTCGGTTGAAAGAAAAGTGTCACGATTCAATTTTACTGTTGATGAAGTTAATCAACGAAAACTGACAGAAAAAATTAATATTCGCCTTCGATGGGATGATAAGCCTTTATCGGACGAAATAATAAGCCATATTGGCATTATAGAGCAAGGGCAGAGATGGCAACTGAAAGTACGCATCAAACCTGCTCATGGTTTTGCAAACATAGGAGGTTTTAGTTATCAAACGTGGTTAAGACAAAAGGAATTACATGCTACCGGATATGTAAAGCCCGCAATAGAAAACAAGTTGATTGAAGCGCAATCAAGTTATCGTCAAAGCCTTTACTTACAACTTAATGAAGTGGTTAATTCATTAGTATTAAAAAGCGAAGTGCATCATTTTATTTTTGCGCTTACATTCGGGGAACGTGGAAAAATTACGGCTGAGCAATGGCAAGTGCTCCAAGCAACTGGAACCCAACATTTAATGGCTATTTCTGGCCTACACCTAGGATTAATTGCTAGTGGTGCCTTTGGGTTGATGGTCATACTTTTTCGCTTTATTCCCTTACAATTGTTGTTAACTAAAAAAGGGGGGGCTTGGCTGGTTAATAAAAATCACCGCATCGTCGCTTTTGTTTTTTGTAGTCTTTTTGCGATATTTTATGCTTATCTGGCTGGGTTTTCTCTACCCACTCTTCGTGCCTTAATCATGATGCAAATCTTTATTGGCAGTAAGTTAGTAGGCGTAAAACTGTCAGTAACACGTTGGTTATTACTCAGTATCGTTTGTATTATACTTTTGTCACCTTTTAGTCTATTTAGTGTGAGTTTCTGGTTAAGTGTTTATGCGGTATCACTAATTTTATTGATTATTTGGCGATGTCGAAAGTTAATATCATCGTCAGGAAATAGTAAATTACAAAAAGCTACAGCGTGGTTTCATTCTCTCATTATTGTACAGCTAGGTTTATCGTTATTTATGTTGCCTGTTGCGGCGACCCTTAATCATCAACTACCGCTTTCAGCGATCTTTGCTAATATCATAGCGGTACCATGGATGAGTTTTACGGCTATTCCTTTATGCTTATTTTCGGTAGTTGTTATGCCTTTTAGTGAAGCCCTTTCGGTATTTTTTCTTGAGCTATCTTTAGCATCATTAGACTTAATTTGGCAATGGTTGATTTATTTGTCGAATCTAGAATGGTTATTTATTGATGTTAGCCATAAAACATTGATGACCATTCTTGTTATGAGCGGTTTCATTTTTATAAGTTATTTTTTAGCGTTACCCAAAAAAATTATTTTAATGGCAGCCCTCTTTATATTCCCGTTAACTTCTTTTTATTTTGAACATCAGAAAAGAAATAATGAGTGGCAAGTAAGCGTGCTTGATGTTGGCCAAGGATTATCGGTGGTGATCGAGAAAAATGGGCATGCTATTTTATATGATACAGGAGCAAGTTATCCGAGTGGCTTTAATATGGTGGAAAGTGTTATATCTCCATATTTCCAATATCGCGGCATTGAGACAATTGATCATTTAATATTAAGTCATGCCGATAACGATCATGCAGGCGGTTTATCATTTATAGACAAACAAGTTGCTCTAAATAAAATCAGCGTAGAAAAAATAAAATACAATGAATCGTCAAAAATAACTGAACAATATAGTTTTGCTGAAAAAAGTAGTTGTAAACAAACTGATGATTTTACTTGGCAAGGATTAACATTTTCGGTGTTATGGCCTGTGACTATTCAAGATAAAGAAAATGACAATTCTTGCGTAATTCATATTTCTGATGGTAAATATAGCGTGTTGTTGACTGGAGATATTTCTCGCAAAGTTGAAAAGTTACTTACAGCAACTCCTGACATTGCTAAAAAGTTGAAAGCTGATGTTATTATTGCGCCTCATCATGGTTCAAAAACCTCATCAAGTTTACGCTTTATTGAAGCAGTGAATCCTGAAGCTGTTATATTTAGTGCCGGATTTTTAAATCGTTGGCATATGCCCAATAAAGCGGTACTAAAACGGTATGAAAATTTTAATGTCACTCCATATTCAACAGCAGATCAGGGAATGATCCAAATAAAAATGGACCAACAAGGACTTGAAATTGAAAGTTATCGAGAACATATCAATCCTTATTGGTTTTCTAATTAATTTTCCTAATATTATTAGTTGGTTGAATATACAAAAAAGCGCTAAAATAGCCGAGGCATTGATCCGATATTAATTGTCATTAATTATTAAGTCACCGAGATACTGAATGTTAGAAAGTAAAAATAAAGTAGTAGAAGCCACAACTTGGCAAAATTTCAAACGTTTAATTGGTTATGCAAAACCTTATAAAGCAGGTTTTGTCGTCGCTATTCTCGGAATGCTTGGCTATGCGGGTATCGATACTTTATTTTTCTCGCAATTACAGCCATTAATTGATGACGGTTTAACCGATGCAAACCCAAACTTTATGAAGTGGGCGCCGCTGTTTGTAATTGTTTGTTTTATTATTCGTGGTATCTGTCACTTTTTTGGTAACTATTGTTTGGCTTGGGTAGGCAATAATGTTGTTACTGATTTAAGACAAAATTTATTTGAACACATTATGACACTACCTGTTACTTATCATGATAAAGAATCTACAGGCACGTTAATTTCTAAACTTACTTTTGATACAGAACAAGTATTGAGTGCGACAAGTAAAGCGTTGCTTACCTTAGTTCAACAAGGCGCTATGGTTATTGGATTTCTTGCCGTGATGTTTTATCACAGCTGGCAATTATCAGCTGTTTTCCTTCTTATTACGCCTATTATCGCTGTTATTGTGACTGTAGTGTCTAAGCGTTTTCGTCAAGTCAGTAAAAATATCCAAAATGCGATGGGCGAAGTTACTTCTGCCGCAGAGCAAACATTTAATGCGCATAAAGTTGTTTTGACCTTTAGTGGTCAGCAACGTGAATTTGAACGTTTTGGTAAAATTAATAAACATAACCGCCAACAGCGGATGAAAATGGTGGCAACAAAATCTTTCAGCGTGCCGCTTATTCAAATAATAGCCTCTTTTGCCTTAGCATTTGTACTGTATGTTGCTAACTTAGAAAGTATGAAGGCAAGTTTGACTCCTGGTATTTTTATCACCGTTATTACCTGTATGACTATGTTACTAAGGCCTTTAAAATTATTAACGACGGTTAACAGTGATTTTCAAAATGGTATGGCAGCATGTGTGAGTATTTTTGCAGTACTTGACCAAGAAAAAGAAAAAGATACCGGCCAACAAACACTTGATAAAGCAAAAGGAACGCTTGCCTTTGAACAAGTTGATTTTTCATATAAAAATGATGAAATATTAGCGCTTACCAAATTGACTTTTACGGCTAATGCGGGTGAAACTATTGCATTGGTTGGTCGTTCAGGTAGTGGAAAATCAACCGCGAGTGCAATGTTGCTTCGTTTTTATGATGCGACAGCAGGTAAAGTATTAATCGATGGACAAGATATTACATCATACAAATTGAAAGACTTACGTAATCAATTCGCATATGTTTCGCAACAAGTCGTGCTATTTAATGATTCTATAGCCAATAATATTGCCTACGGTAAGCCTAGTGCTAGTCGGGAAGAAATTATTGCTGCCGCTAAAAGTGCGCATGTAATTGAGTTCGCTGAAAGTATGCCTGACGGACTAGACACCAATATTGGGGATAATGGCGCGTTACTTTCTGGCGGACAACGCCAACGTGTAGCAATCGCTAGGGCTTTATTATGTGATGCTCCCTTTTTAATTCTTGATGAAGCAACCAGTGCATTAGACACTGAGTCTGAACGCCATATACAGGATGCTTTACAAATTTTACAACAAAATCGTACCTGTATTGTTATTGCTCACCGCTTATCGACTATTGAAAATGCGGATAAAATTATCGTCATGGAGCAAGGTGAAATCATTGAGCAAGGTGATCATCAGAGCTTATTAGCAAAAGATGGTGCCTATGCAAAATTACACAACTTTCAATTTAGCGAATAAAAATGATATATAAGGTATTTTATGCGTTTAATTGAAAAAGTTTGGTTTTATAGACATCCTGCTAAATGGTTGATTGTACCGCTGTTACTACCTTTTACGCTTGTTTTTTGGCTCTTATCAGTATTTCGTCGTATGTGTTTCCAATACTATTTTTTCAAATCATTTTCTGTTGATGTACCCGTTGTTGTCGTAGGAAATATTGGTATTGGCGGTAATGGAAAAACGCCGGTAGTTTTATATTTAATTGAACAATGTTTAGCGAAAGGCATGAAAGTAGGTGTGATCAGTCGAGGGTATGGTGGCAAAGCACCACATTATCCCTATTTGCTCAACGAGACAAGTAGTGCTTATGAAGCTGGAGATGAGCCGTTTTTGATCTATAAACGCCATGATGTTCCTGTTGTTGTCGGTGGAGATCGAGTCTTAAATGCGCAGTTATTAATGAAACAAGGTTGTGAAATTATTATTGCTGATGATGGTTTGCAGCACTATCGTTTGGAACGTGATTTTGAAATCATTGTAATCGATAATAAGCGAAAGTTTGGTAATGGTTTTTTATTACCCGCAGGCCCATTACGGGAAGGTGTATGGCGGCTAAAAACGGTTGATGCACTTATTTTTAATGGTGAAAGTACGTCAAAAACAAAAGAAACTTACCATTCAAATGTCCCTCATGTTTCTATGAAGTTAATGGCTACAAGTGTCGTTAATTTGAAGACCAATCAACGTATGTTAATAGCCGACTTTCATCATATGTGTAATGAAAATTCGAACGACCAAAATAACCATGTCAATGCCCTCGCCGGAATTGGCGATCCATCTCGTTTTTTTAAAACATTATCTGATTTTGGTTTTAGCATAGAAGAGTCGGTAGGTTTTGTTGATCACCAGCATTATAATGAGTCACAATTCGTTAGATTTTCTGATGAAATCCCATTGTTGATGACAGAAAAAGATGCGGTTAAATGTACGTCTTTTGCTAAAGACAACTGGTGGTATTTACCTGTTGATGCACAAATTGAATATAAACAAATAATGCCATTATTGGATGCATTATTTGACAAAATAAAAGCAGAAAAACTTAGCCGTATTAAGGCTAAACTAAAGTTCCGCTAGCGCTAAATTAAGAACAAATAAACTCATAAAAAAGAGAATGATTATGGCATTTGATGTGAAACTAATGGAAATATTGGCTTGTCCGGTATGCAAAGGCAAACTAGATTACAATAAAGAACAGCAAGAACTCATCTGTAAGTTCGACCGACTCGCTTACGCTATCGAAGCAGGTATCCCAGTATTGCTAGAGAGTGAAGCACGCCGACTTACTGAAAGCGATTAAGCGAATATACTAGGAGAATTAAATGTCTTTTGTTGTTGTAATTCCAGCTCGATTTGAATCGTCTCGTTTACCTGGGAAAGTATTAGCAGATATTAACGGTAAACCCATGATCCAATGGGTTGTTGAAAAAGCGCAAAAAAGTGGTGCCAGCCAAGTGATTGTTGCGACAGATAACGAAGAGGTCGCGAAAATAGTTACTGCCTTTGGAGGAGAAGTTTGTCGAACTCGTGCTGACCATCAATCAGGAACAGAGCGTTTGGCTGAAGTTATGGAAATTTATGATTTCGATAATGACCAAGTTATTGTTAATGTGCAAGGGGATGAACCTTTCATTCCAGCAGAAAATATTACTCAAGTTGCACGAAACTTAGCGAATCAGCAAAGAACAAATCAACAACAAGCTAGAATGGCAACACTTGCTGTGCATATTCATGATGTTGAAGAAGCCTTTAACCCGAATGCAGTAAAAGTACTTACGGATAAGGATGGATACGCGATGTACTTTAGCCGTTCAACCATTCCTTACGACAGAGCTCGTTTTCTTAATGAAGATAATGTGGCATCTATTGGTGACTTTTATTTAAGACATATTGGCATTTATGCCTATCGTGCTGGTTTTATTAAAGACTACGTCCAATGGCCAGCCAGTCAATTAGAACAGATTGAATCTTTAGAACAATTAAGAGTGTTATGGCAGGGCGAGAGAATTCATGTTGCTGTTGCAGAGACGCGTTTAGATGTTGAAGGTGTTGATACTCCAGAAGACCTAGAGAAAGCTAGAGCGTATGCTTTAACGCTTTAATTCTATGCAATATGCCACGTTCACATGCATGTGAACGTGGCTGTAGGAGAACAATAAAATTCTTTACTAAAACTCATATATTTTAATGATCACTTTGTGCGCTAAGCGGAAGCTTTTGGTATCAATATCAAGCCTTGAATTGGTGTACAAACGAATAAAGTAGAATAATGAAATGATAGATAATAAGGCTTTACAAAGAGAACACTTAACCAAAATTATCGATACTTTTCCGTCGGTATATATTCCTAGTGATTCCAACATGCTCCCCATTGAAGTGTCATTAATTGCGCAACTAGGCCATGGTGCGGGTAACCATTTATATGAGAGTATTGCATCAAGGCAAAAGTGCCACATTGATTTTGTCGACGAGCTTGAAGAGCCTTCCGCAAAACTGGCAGGTACCAACTATGTATTAGGTGATACAACCTCATTGTATTCATTTATTGTTGGACCAACAGGACATCCATTCCATAAACATGCTGGCCACCGTATTTTTACTGCAGTATCTGGTAGTGGCGGGGCTCAATTGAGATTTTCTACAGCCACATCTGATGAGATCAAGGACACGCCTCATACATTTATCGATAAATTACATTTTATTAACGTCCCGCCAGATTGTATGTTCACGGTTCGCTTTGGAGGAGATACATGGCACCAGTTTTGGCCGTTGTCTAAAAATACACTGCACCCTGTATTTTTTGCGTTGTCTTGTCATACAGATGAACTGGGTGGAAACTTATCAGAAGAAATGAAAAGAAAAATTATAGATAATGAGGCTGACATTCCTTCGCTTACTGAAATTTTACCTTTTGAATTATCTGAATACATTCAATCGAGTGCATTTCAAGAACATATGGTGAAGACCACTACGCTTTCACTAGATGCTCCCACAGGCACATTTCATCGAAAAGTATGTGACACAGTTAGAGGTACGGCTGGTGTGTTTCGCGGTATTTGGGGTGGGTGGTATAAGTCTAGTGGATATGTCTCTCAAACTAACGCAACCAAAATGGTTAAACCCTTGAATACTCTCCCTAAAAATTCGTTATTGCTTGAGCATTTAGCTAATGAATTTGTACACCACGAAGATTCATTTTCGATAACCGTTAATGCAAAACATTTTAAAGGGCTTAATCCAGAGCAATTATTAGAAATAATGCTGGAAGGCTTTTTAATAAATTCACCTAAAGGTGTCTCTAAATTGATGATGGCACGTAATATGATTGTAAAACCTTTTGGGCTAAGAACATCCCCTCTTGGGTGTCCGGTATCTTCTTTGTTATCTGAAGATACAAGTAATTTATTTGCTAATAAATATCCTGTACTGAATCAACGTTCTAATGATACATGCACAGTGTCGCAGGTTATTCTTGGCGCCAATGACAAACATTTAAAGTTCAGATCTTGCATAAGGGTTGAAGTGATAAACGATAGCCACATAATGTTCAGTCTTGATAATCGTGTTCATTGTGAAAATTTCTTTGGAAGAATATATATGACAGCCATCGATTTAGTACATCGACATTATATTGCACCTGTAATGTTACGTCGTTCAGTGGATTATGTTATTTCTCAGATGGAACCAGTCAATAAAAGCGTGTAACGGTCAAATAAGGAAAAAAAGATTATAAAAATATTTAAATAAGGACGTTCACCTCGTTTTCTATCTGTTCAAACGGATAATACTTGTCAGCATGAGCCATTTCTCATTATCATGGTTAATAGCCATTAATTAAAAGAAACAATAATGAACATAAAAAGAACACTTACAAGCATCGCTATCATTGGTGCTATTGTCTTTACGGGTAATAGTTATGCAGAAACTTCTGATAAAGACAAAGAAGAAAAAAAATCACCTTCAAGCTGGTTGAATCTATCTGAAAATGAATTAGCGGCCGTTGAAAAGTACGCAACTGATTACAAAACGTTTATTTATAAAACCCCTACAGAGTTAACATTTGTTACTGAAACAATTGAACGTGCAGAAAAGCAGGGCTTTAAACGTTTAACAGAAAACAGTAATTTAAAACCTGGCGCACGTTTTTATGACGTGAATCGTGACCGCACTATCTCATTAATTGTGATGGGCAAGAAAGATCTTGAGCAAGGCACTCGCATAGTTGGTGCTCATATAGATTCTCCACGCCTAGAATTAAAAGGTCGTCCTCTTTATGAAAAGCAAAATTTTGCAATGTTACAAACTTATGTTCATGGCGGTATTAAAACGTATCAATGGGTAAATATCCCTTTAGCACTTGTTGGTCGTGTTGATAAAAAGGATGGCACAGTTGTTAATATTTCAGTTGGTTTTGATGAAAGTGATCCCATTTTCTTGGTGCCTGACTTAGCGCCACACGTTGACCATCCAAACAGAAGTCGTAAAAGTCGTGATGTGATTAAAAAAGAAGAGCTTGACGTTATCATCGCCGCTAAACCTGATTTAGATAAAACAGTTAAAGAATTAATTGTTGATTTCTTAAAAACTGAATATGACATTTCTGTTGAAGATTTAGTTTCAGCTGAATTGGCCTTAGTACCAGCGACTAAACCACGTGATGTAGGCTTTGATCGCAGTATGATTGCCGCTTATGGGCAAGATGATAAAGCCAGTTCAATTGCTGCTGTTACAGCGATATTTGAACAAAAAATCCCAGAATTCACTTCTATTGCTTTTTTAGTTGATAATGAAGAAGTGGGCAACATTAATAATACTGGCGCAAGTTCATCGTACCTCGTAGATATGATCAGTGGACTGCTTTACAACCAAAAAGGTGACAAGTATAACGATTACCAATTACGAAAAGTTTTGCGTAATACTAAAGTTATTTCTGCTGATGTAAATCCAGGTGTTAATCCAAGTTGGGCGGGGGTTTGGGAATTAGGTAATGCTCCACGTTTAGGTAACGGTATTAACTTGAAACTTTACGGTGGTGGTTTTAATGCTAATTCTGAATATATGGCGTGGACACGTAACTATTTAGATAACAACAAAATTAAATGGCAAACGTCTACATACAAAGGTAAAGCTTCTGGTGGAACTATTGGTAGCGATTTGTCGAACGACAATATGGAAGTGATTGATTTTGGCGTGCCTATTTTGTCAATTCACTCACCTTATGCTGTGGGTTCAAAGGTTGATTTATATTCATTGTACAAAGCAATGTCTGCTTTCTATCAGCAAAAATAAACTTAACTTTTATTAAAACCACTAAAAGATCAGCATTTGCTGGTCTTTTTTATATATACGTGTAAATTTTTTTATTACGAATTTCATCCTAGTAAATAATATTGCTTTCAGTCTTGCTGATGATTACTTTATAATTGTTTTAATGGAACGCTAAACTCGGAAAAACTCTTCAAATGCTAAACAAACTATTTAAGTCAGAAATAACTCTCAACACTTCTTTGTTGCAACAACATAAAAAAGCATTGTTACTTTTATCTTTATTCGGAAGTCTTCAGGCATGTGGAGGAGGAGGTGGAGATAGTGCAGCTACAACACCAACCGTACCTAAAAGTTATGCATTTTCATTAACGTCTACACTAACGAATAAATGTGGTGAAAAATTGCCATTTGTTGATGTTGAATTGTTTATTCAAAACAGTGATTGGAGTGTGGTTGAAATATTGCAACCTGATGCTAGTGGTATTTTTAGCTTCTCAGGAGACAGCGAATTAATAAACTATACAATCGCGGCTAAAACACAGCAAACTGGAAAGGCTGAAGGTTTAGATTTTGTGAGTTTTCATCAAGTAAAAGCGACGACGGCTGCTATTTATCAAGCTCAACATGCAGCGAAGATTGATAATACAAACTGTGAATGTGTTACGAAGAATGTTGAAGTGTCTCATGCACCCATCTCTGATATCGCTAAGGTAAACAGTTCAGCACACTTTACCGATACAGAAATAATAAATTCGCAAAACACGCATTTTAACAATGTTGAAGCTTGTCGCATTGTTGATGGTAGTTGGCCAACGCATTCTTTCTCTATTGTAGGTATTGGTAACAATAGCAATGTACTGGGAGCCGCTGGTTTTATCGAAGATTTCAGCGAAACAGTTATCAATGATGACAATGAAGAGGTTTGGGAGTTAGCCGCTTTTGATGGAATTGAAGAAATTAATTTAAATAATGGTCATCAAGCTTTCACTACACACCAGTCATTTCTTGGATTACAACATTTCGCGATTAACGTAACTGAAGATGATAACATGGTCGATTTGTTTAATAGTCATGTTTATGTTTCTGAAACTGATTATCAGTCTAATGCTGAAGTTGTCTTTACCGAAGTTGATTCCGCTTTTGGTTCCATCAAAATATCAAGCCAGCATCAAGTCATCTCTGCTGTTTCTACCACTAGCTTTGCGGTAAAAGCGTCTGATGTAAAACCCAATGTTGATGATGTTTTCTTTTCAGAAATAGACTCTGACTGGGGCTACGACTATAGTGATGTTGCTGATTATCCAATGGCGATCATAGCTGTTAACTACCAAGGTTTCGATCCTATAACCAACACACCTATGCCAGTGACATGGAAAAGTTATGGTGAAATTACAGGGAAATTACCCGTAACAACCGCTTTAGAAGGTTATGATGACATAATCAATGATGACACTCTTATACTTGGAACAAATACTATTTTGCTTCAAAGCCAAAGCACTAATAATTATGCTAACTATTTACTGTATTACCAAAATGCGAGTAATAGCACTTTTGTTAACGACATAAAGAGTTATCATATTTCAATTGAAAAATAATTGACCTAGCAACAATAAAAACCGGCGCTAAAGAGCGCCGGTTTTTATTGTTCTAAATAGAGAATATTAATTAGTCTAACTGTTGTTTAGCTCTTACAGGATTAGCATACATGGTTAATAGCCAATGCTTCTGTTCTTGTGTTAATTCAGACATACGACTATTGAGTTGATCCATGACGTTTTGCTTAGTGTATTCTTTGTTAAGCTCGGCGTAAGCGGTTAGGTTACTGTCATACAATTTATAATTGCCGATAATCTCTTTATCAATGGCATTTGCAACCGCTTTACTGTCGGAAAAATCACCTTTAATTGCATGGCAAAATTCAACATGTACTTGGCCTTTTTTGCCGATTAATCCTTGTGTAATACTGTTTAAGTCTTCATTTTCTTTTTTCTTATAACTTCCTGTTGCTT